>Ga0137372_10000903_pt1 | contig 28681 bp, 22 predicted proteins | sample SagtaG_6_FD_104911 | JGI IMG/M metagenome (GOLD analysis project Ga0137372, IMG submission 104911) | Vadose zone soil microbial communities from Sagehorn Ranch, Mendocino, California, USA - Sage1_R_60_16 metaG | ecosystem: Environmental > Terrestrial > Soil > Vadose zone | place: USA...
AAAGCTGCCCGCTGTCAATGGTAAAGTTGCCGTGGCCGGGTTCTGTTGGGGTGGTGGCCAGGCGTTTCAGTTTGCGACCAACAATCCGAATCTGAAAGCTGCATTTGTTTTCTACGGCCCACCGCCGGAAAGCAAAGACGAGCTTGCAAGAATAAAAGCGCCGGTTTATGGCTTCTACGCCGGCAACGATGCGCGCATCAATGCAACGTTGCCAAAAACTATTGAGATGATGAAGGAGTTGGGGAAGGTCTTCGATCCAGTGACTTACGACGGCGCGGGGCACGGCTTCATGCGTGCCGGCGAAGCGCCCGAACCCACAGCACAGGAGCCCAAAGGTGACAAAGCCGCTGACGAATATCAAAAGGCCCTGACCGCTTACAAAGCTAACAAGAAAGCCCGCGATGACGCATGGTTGAGATGGAAGACGCTGCTGGCGAAGTTGTGACGGTTGTCATGGAAACGCTCGAAGAACGCGTCAAGAGAGTCTTACAGGAAGAAGTCTCAATCGCTACTTACAATCCTGCCTGGCCGCTGATGTTTGAAGAGGAAAAGCGGCATCTTCTGGAATGTCTCCCCAATGACTTGATCAGACGAATCGAGCACTTCGGTAGCACCGCGGTACCCAATCTCGCTGCAAAACCAGTCGTCGATATCCTTGTGGAAGTAACCTCTCTAGAGGAAACAAAAAACAGGATCGTCCCTCTTTTGGAAGCTCAAGGTTACGACTACTTTTGGCGTACCGATGTTTCGCCTGCTTACGCCTGGTTTATCAAACGGGATTCCGTGGGAAAACGCACGCATCACATTCATATGGTTGAAAGTGACTTTGAACACTGGGACAGATTGCTTTTTAGAGACTACTTGATTGACCACCCGCAGATTGCCAAAGATTATGAGGCCTTAAAACGGAACCTGGCTTCCGCTCATGAACATGACAGAACAGCGTATACCAAGGGGAAAGCAGAATTTGTTCTGAAAGTGACGAGGCAGGCGAAGGAATTCTACGCTGGAGATAGAATTACTGGGTGATAGTTAGGCCAAAATGGAGGAACTTGCCCAACCACTTAAGGCTCCGGGTTTCATGCATCTTACTTCGGCGAAGCCACGACAATGAGGTCGATTCTCTCTTTATTGCGGACGACGTTGAAGGTGTAAGGCGGATTGAAAAGGTTGATGGGCTCGGAAGCGGATGAGAGTTGTTGACCGTTAATTGCTTCAATCACATCGCCTGAACGAAGGCCCGCCTTAGAAGCAACCGTAGCCTGCTGAACATAGACCACAAGCAGTCCACCACGGGCGCCGAAGCGCGAAGCTACTCGGGGTTTCAAGGCTATGGTCTCGATTCCCTGCGAAATCAGTGCATTGGCCAAAGAATTGGGGAAGAATCCGGGCTGTGGGTTCAGCTCGAACGAGGGCGGCGTGAAGTCTTCAAGCATCCTTAACCCAAATAACGGATCGGGTGATTCTTTCAGCTTTACCTCCACAGCTTCCAGCGCGAGCTTGCCCGGTCGCGCCACAGTGAAGTTAACTGCACTGCCTGGTCTTGCTTCATCCAGGAACCATGAAAAATCAGCAGCATTTTTTATCTCTTCCTCATTGATACGCAAGATAACATCACCGGGCCGCAGGGCAGCAATCGCCGCCGGACTTCCTGGCGCGACAGAGGTCAAGAAAATTCCTCTCTGCTTTTCCGCCAAAGCCCTGGCCATTTCCGGCTGCCAGCCTGTTTGCAGAATCTGTTCGAAGGGTAGAAGTCCGATTGGTTCTCCGCGAATACCGAGCCAGGGTCGAGGCACGCTTGACTTACGCTCGAGCACTCGCTTGGTAGCACTGCGAATCAGCGCAGCAGGCAATATCGTGGCTTCGTCTTTTTCCACGGCATCTACAATTCCGATTGTTTCCCCGGCATCGTTGATAGCGATGCTGCCGATACTTGCCTGTGAGAGCCTCGGAGACTTTATTCGAACGCGAGCAACGCCCGTACCGGAGGGAGCACGGACAAGCTCAATCACCCTTCCCTCGGTTTCTCCCATGCGGACATAGATGGTACCGCCAGCGCGTGGCTCAGTTTGCGCCGCCGGCTCAGGTCCGAGAAGACGCACGTGCTGGCCAACCACCATCGCGTTCTCTTTTGCGTCAACGGAGTGAATTAAACTTTTGTTTGACAGCTTAAGCACAGAAAGACCCGTGACTCCGTCGAGCCCCACATAGCGAGCAATTAGCGGTTTACCATCCCGCGCGATAATCGTCACATCAGGTTGCTCGAGCAGGTTCGCGGCGAAGCCCGGAACGCCCGATAGACCTGGCACACCTGCGGCAATTCCAAGAACGCCGGCAACCTTGGGCTGCGATGCCGGAGCGGTTGCAGCAGAAGGCGTTACTGCTGAAGTCGGCGCCCTTGGAGCAAAAGGTCTGGGAGGCGGACCCATCTCAGCTTCAGCTTCCGGCAACCACGCCGCAATCGTCTGACTGTCTTCCATGGCCAGGCCCGCAATCACATTGGTATGAACCTCGTCTGTGATCCGGAAAGCATCGTCAAGTCGGGCAATGGCGCCCACTTCTTCTCTGGAACGTAGCAGCAACCGAAACATCTTGAGACCGTTTAAGCGATGCAGAATAGTCACTGCCTGAGGAGCGGTCGGTCGGTTTTCCACGATCACCGGACCGGCACGCCTTGCAGTGCTGGCTTTCCGGGGGGTTGCAGCTTGAGTTGGTGCCAAAGAGGTCGCCACCTGAGCAGAAGCAGCAAGGCCCCATGGCATGGCAGCGACTGTTAGAAAAGCCAGCGAACGAACTTTGTTTTTAGTTCCAATTACCATTTTCGAAGACCCACTACCATTATCGAGCTGGAAAAACTACCAGACGCCTTTTGTCGAAGTACGAACCATTGAAGAACCCTCTCCCGTGAGTACTCGCTCTGACCCAAAGCTGAGAGCCGGAACAGAAATCGTACGTGAACCGCCCTTGGCGTAATCCAGGGAAATCCTTAGCGGCTGAGACGAAGCCTCAATCTGGAAGACTGGGAATGTTTCCACGCTCGCGATCGCATCTTCCTGCTTGATCACCGGAGCTGGCAGACTGCTGAAATCACGTGTAACTGTTGTGAGGTTGTTCCGCACAGAGGCGATGGTGGTCACAATCTGGCTTCTCTGCTTCTTAATTTTACGAATTTCGCTTGCCCCGTTCGCAGCGAATCCCTCCTGACTGCCTCCGCTGAATGAGACTTCCTGCTTTGGGACAGAAGGACTTTGTACGACAGTAATAACTGGTTGCTTCACACTAGGTGTCTCTCTCTGCACAGTGGATACACCATTCGTCGGCTTCTGCCAGCCGCGCAGTACGAAACCTCCAATAACTAGAAAGACCAATGCGGCAAATGCTATTGATGGAAGACCAATTGCCAGAGTGCCAAGAGAAAAACCGGCAGGTGAGCTCGCCTCGCTTGCGATCCGGGCGCGAACGCGAAAACCAAAGTCAGCAGGCGATTCAACGGTTCCCAAACTTGCCACCATCTGCCGCAACTTGAGACGACTCTCGTAGAAATCGTGACACTTCGCGCAATCCCGCATGTGCTCTGTTGCAGCCTCACTTAGTTCCTGCCCCACATTGGCTTCCTCAATCTCACGACAACTGGCTACGCAATTAGCTACTTTCATAACGCTCCTATCTCAAAGATAAGCTTTCATCTTTTCTCGCAAAAAGTCGCGCGCGCGGCTAATCCGAGACTTCACGGTTCCCTCACTCGTCTGTAGAATCCTGGAAATTTCTTCGTAGCTCTTCCCTTCCACGTCTCGCAGGATCAACGGCGCCCTGTATTTCTCAGGCAGCGTACTGATGGCTCGCTGGATGGCGGTGCGCCGCTCAGCGGCTACCAGTGCGGTATCTTGAAGCGGCTGCTCATCGGCCGGATCGAATTCACAATTCTCACGCCCCTCGCTTGACAGAAAAAACCCGGTTAGCGAAACCATCCGTCGCCGTTTTCGTTTCCTCAGTTCGCTTATCGCCAGGTTTGTCGCAATCCGATAAAGATATGTCGAAAACGCGTGACTAGTCTGGTAACGATCTACGGCACGATACAATCTGACGAAGGTCTCCTGGGCCAGATCAACTGCTCCGTCGTAATCATTCGTCATCCGGTAGATATAACTCGTAATCTGATTACGATAACGGCCAACCAATTCCGCAAAAGCGTCCTCATCGCCTGTCCGCGTTGCTTCGAGCAGTGCGTGATCCGAGGTTGGATCGGCAAGCAACTCCTGCCGCAGGGCAGCAGGGAAACTCAACTCGTCGATGGAGATCAGTGTATCCATCAGGGCAGGCAGGCTCTTGCGCGTGTTCACGAGTAGGTTCTCATCTCGTGTCTGACACCGAAGCGGCCCTCCGAGCAACAATTATACGCCGATTGACGACCGTCCGAAGGTTATACACGCTGGAGTTGGCAGCGGGTTCCGAAAGAAGAGAAAGCTTTGCCGTTCGGGGCAAAGCTAACTGCTGTAATTGGGCATTGGGCAGCAAACGCTAGATGAGGAAGTCGAATCAGAATGCCACCATGTGTTAGAAGACAGTTAACTCAGGCTTCCGGATTCTGGAAAACTGAGTTGTCAAACTTCACGCCGTAAGTGACGGTGAAAATGCGCGTCTCCTGTGTCTCCTTGCCATCTTCCAGCAATACACTCCGGTAAGGCACGAGTGTGCTTTGGGCGTAGCGATAATCGAAAAATCTTCTGGAATACTTTAGCGGAGTGGCCCCGGGACTTGGAGCCTCTTCATACTCCAACCACAAAACATGAAGACTTTTGACACTGAGATAGTACCGCGTTTTTTGTTTCTCTTTGTCGACCAGGTCCAGTACATAAAGGTCAAGCCCTTTTTGCTTTTCCCTACCAACCAGGTTGGGCGTAGTGCCGTTTTCCTTGTAGCGAAGGAGTGCGTCGATGCTATGGCGATGCTGCGAGAGAAAAGCATTTACCGCATCTTGTCTGGGAGTAAACGCGGCGCCGTTGATAAGTCCCCACAAGCGTCCTTCGCCGAATATGAGCGAATACTCCATCGACGGCATTTTCTGGTCAATGCGAATCTTGTCTTTTTCAGAGCTTTCCCCACGCACAAAACGCCGCTCGTAAGTTGATTCTTCGGTCTTACCCTCTGGTGTTGACCGGATTATCCGTCCGCGTTCAACGCCATTGCGCCGTATCTGAGTCAGTATCGGACGAGAACCGTAGATGAAGATAGCGGACTCGACCACTTGTTCGGCGGTCGGGTTCTTCGGATCCTTCTCAATCTTCGGAGTTTTTTCGTTCTTCTTAGCTTTCTGACTATCGGCCGGAGCGCTGGTCTTCTTGGCCTTTTGACTATCGGCGGGAGGAGCGGGAATTTGGCTCTGATCAGCAGTGGCTGCCGGGGCACCTGATGCATACAAGGCGAAGCCGATTAGAATCGAGCAGACAACTGCCAGGGTCTTGTTTAAGCGAAGCAAAAAGCCAATTCTCCTATTGGAATTTGAGATGGCAAAGTCAGGGAAAGTGCGAGCCATCAACGGGCAAATTCTAGCACACGCAGTGTAAAACGCATTTAAAGTCCGAGCCGAATCTATTTGCCAGTTTAATTGATGCCGGATTGCCAATTGCCGGATGCCCGCGCTTCATTGACAAGCGCTCTCCCAGGGGGTATTTTGCCTAGTTTTCGCACACACTAGCATACTTGACTGTGCGTTACTGTGTTAGGCATTTGAACTCATCCGGCGCTGTGTTAGCGCCCTCTCTCTAACGAAAGGATATTAAGTGATGAATCGCGTAGGAATTCTGGTTGGCCGGGAAAAGACCTTTCCCGATGCATTGATTAAGACTATTAACGATCGCGGCAAGGGAGAAACAACTGCCGAGTTCATAACTCTTGGAGGCATTCGGCACGATTTCCCGCCACGCTACGATCTGGTAATAGATCGTATTTCACATGAGGTTCCCTTCTATCGCGCCACCCTCAAGCGCATGGCACTGGAAGGCACAATCATTATCAACAATCCCTTCTGGTGGTCCGCGGACGACAAGTTCTTTAACTACTCCCTGGCCCTGAAGCTCGGAGTAGCGGTTCCCAGGACGGTGCTAATTCCCCAAAAGGACTACATGGAAGGAATCACGAGCGAGAGCCTGCGCAATCTGGAGTTTCCCCTCAACTGGCAGGGAATTGTCGATTACGTTGGGCTGCCCGCCATTCTCAAGCCGTTCGATGGCGGCGGCTGGAAGAATGTCTCACGCATCAATTCGATTGAGGAACTCTGGTCGGAATATGACACAACCGGCATGCTTTGTATGACCCTGCAGCAGTTCATTGATTTCGATCAATTCGTCCGCTGCTATTGCGTTGGTCAGCAAGAAGTAATGATTATGTCGTACGATCCGCGTAAGCCATACCTCTCCGGTGAGCAATATGTCCACGATCCCAATTATCTTACGCCTAAGCTGGCGGAGCGCGTGACGAAGGACGTCCGCACGCTTTGCACCGCATTGGGATATGATCTGAACACAGTGGAGTTCGCGATCAAGGATGGTATTCCTTATGCCATAGACTTCATGAATCCAGCGCCGGACGCTGAACTGGCGTCGGTTGGCGAGTTCTACCACAACTGGATCACAAGCGCCGTTACGGATTTGGTCTTCCGCAGACTAGCTGAGCCACGCGATCGTCCACGTTATAGCTGGGATGCAATGCTTAACCCTGAGCCCACCCAAACCTCTGCGGTGGCATCGATCACTGAGCAGCAGGGCCGAACGATAGTCCCGCGACCTGGAGCGTCTTTGCCAAAAGAGAAATCAAGAGCCGCAGGAGCAAGCATTGAATCAACCGCCGCGAGCGGCCCCGACTCAACAACGACAAACGAAGAGCCCCCAACTCGCGTGACGCGACGGCCTAGATCGGAGGCCGGGTCTAAGACCACAACCAGGAAGCCGAATCCGCCGACTCGCTCCAAATCACCTCTTTAGTCTGTCTCAGACAAGCGAAAAGGCAGGGACACCTCGTCCCTGCCATTTGATTTTGATTTGAGTGATTGTTATTCGACCGGATGCGGGTTGCGTCGCTCGGAAAGAATCTTTGTAGCCAAAAGACTGGATAGCCAGGCCAAAAGCGATGAGGAAGCCAGTGCCCAACCGATTTCGCCAATCTCAGTAGCGATAAAGGGACCAGCCAGGGCAATCAGCACGCTGGCATTGGTGACACGCGCAGTCAGGCGTCTCACGCCCGTCAGTGTTTGCAACCAATTAATGCGATTTAATTCCGCAGAGAGATAATTGTCGTCGTCACTCAAGCGCACGTAGTAGTCTGCTTCGCGCCGGGCATAGGCGACCAGCGCCTTTTCGGAAGTCGCCTCCGCAGCATCTCGGTATTGATGGATCACGTGTGCAAGCTTGCCGTTTCGCAAAGCGACGTCTGCCAGACCAATCCGAGCCCTGAAGTTCCGTGGCTCCAGATCCACAGTCCGTTGGAATGATCGCTCGGCTCGGGTTGCCTCGCTGCATTCCAGAAAACTCTCACCGATCAGCGAAAGTAAACTTGCGTCCTTGTTAGCCCGCCTGGAAGAAAGGCGCAGGGCCGCACGAGCTCGGGTGAGCAGTCGCGCGTCACCGAGAGCGCTCGCCTGCGACCGAAGCAAGCGCGCAAAGTCGTAAATTAGCCAACCGTCGCCAGGAAGGACATTCAGTGCTCGTCGGAACGCCTCACCGGCTTCCCTTAGTCGCCCGGCAATTCGCAGATTGTTTCCGAGCTGCCTTAGTAAGAAAGCCCGCTCGATATCGTGAGTTGAAGGTGTGGTCGGACGTCGAACTTCGCCAGGCTCTTTCTTTTTCTTTCCGCCCAACTTAAACTCAAGAGTGGCTTCGTCGAGAACGTCGGCTGACGCAAGTTGCAATTCTTCGACCCGTCTATTCAGAGATTTGGGATCGCAAAGGTAGTCCCGCAATTCCCTGGTTCTAAGGTCAATCTTGTCGTCGTGGATGAGCGGGAAAAGCTGCCGAACAATTTCACGATAGCCCCTGCCACTCGAGGCGAAGGTGAAGGACGCGCCCTGACCAGTAACCTGGCTGCGGTAGCGATATCTTACTCGGCCACCGCGACGGAGTGTGCGCACAGCATTAGTGTCCACGCGTTCCAAATCGGCAATGCTGAGCCGCTGCCTTCGACCCGAAATTAGCTGGATTATTAGCGGCACGAGACCCCGACGGATCAGGAAGCGGCCATCGAAGGCGATCTTATCTGTGAAGGCGAGCGCCGGTATGACGCCCCACGCCACAGTCACAGCAATCAGCGCCGAGGAAAACATCTCAGACCGCAAAAGCAACGCAGCTGAAAACGTCAGAACGCTTGCCGCCGCAAGATAAGAACCTGGGGCGACGCGAACGCTGGCAATGTATGTCTTCTTCGCAGAACCTTCCTGTTTTCTTATCGCTTCACCAATTGATATCAACGCCGAGGTTTGGTTAGTGTTATTCATTTATTGCCATTTATCGCGCTTTTTGCTGGTCCCGGTTGGCACTCGATCGGTATCTCCAAAGCAAAAGTGCCCCGCTGACTGCCCGGTTTAGTGTAGCGTAAGTCGGCGAATTGCACGAGGGTTTGGGTCGGACAGTCGGCATCAACTACTCGCACGACTGGAAAGCGTGCAAACTCCAGAAATATTTGTGCTCTGCGATCCTGCGCAGCGCGCTCGACGGCCTGAGAGCCTGGTGGTTCTGCCCGGTCTTCGCGGTCAGCATTCCCCAGAACTGCATGGCGATGCAACAAAGATATTTCAAACCAATAGGCTGCCTTTTCAGTCTCAACTATGCATTGCCACTGAAATGGATCGGCGAGACTTGGCATAGCCGCGACGTCAGTAACGGCCTCACCGTTTTGTATAGCAATGGTACTTGCCCGATTTCGTGCCTCCGTAAGAGCAAGCGCGTGAAGAAAGGCCAGACCTCCACAATATAAGAGAATCATCGTAAAAGCGGCGATGGCGATTTTGTGTCCCCATTTCTGGCGCACGTTTAACTTGAAACCAACTACTAGTCCGGTCAGGACGATTAGCCATAAGGCTCTCCGCACAAAGTATGGGTCAGGGCTAAACCTGATTGATACCACCATAACCATGTAGGTAAGGAATAGCGCGGCGGCTAACCAGAAAACGAGCTGCCATTTTCCTCTCGAAGTTAGCAGGAAAGCAGCGCCGCCCAGCGCCACCCAGAGAAATGGATCGACAATGAATACCAGGTCACCATGAAACCATCTCGGACTCCATGGCAGCAGCAAACGCACACCGTAATTATTGGTCCAATCCATTAACGGATGGGTAGCACTAACAACCAATGAAGCCGCAAGCAGACCATTCAGCCTGAGGCGGGGCTGGCGTTGGCGAACTCCAGCCACAAGGCGGTCGAAAAGGTAGAACGCGACTGGTACAATCAGCGCCAGGACGAGGGTGCCAATGATTGAATGGGTAATACCGCGATGGTGATGCAGGTAAGTCCAGCGGTCGCCAAAAAGAAGCGCTACAATATCAGAGTCAGGCGCGTTTGCTGCAAGAATACAAACTGCCGTGGTCTTAGGTGATAACCTTTCCAATCCGGCTTTTGAGGCTAGTAGCCCGACAAGCGAATGGGTAACGTTATCCATCAGGACATTTTAGATTTTTGACTTTTGATTTCGATTACGATTAGAAGTTTCCAGGCTGTGGTCCAAATCGGAAATCGGCAATCACAAATCAAAAATCAAAAATCTTTAAAAGGCTAAACCTGCTCCGGGAGATTCTGGGGGAAGCTGCGCGAAGCGAACTGGGTCGAGTTTCTGCAACTCTGTTACTGCTTCACGAGCAGCCGCTGACTGAGGTAGCGGAGTTCCGTCCTTGTCTTTGGCTTTACGTGCCGCATCTACCAGGTTGAAGAGAAGGTCCGCAGCCTCTTTCTTCTTATTCTGCTTCTTAAAAACGATGGCTAAACGAAGATTGGCCGTTTCAGGAGTGATTATCACACCATTCTGATTGGCGATCTCACTGTAGAGTTGGGCCGCTTCATCATATTTACCGTCGTCTGCCTTCGCCTGTGCCAGAGCAAACTTGGAAAGGGTGGCGACTTCGTTCAAGCTGCTCTTGCTGAGTTCCGCCAGTTCGCCGACGCCTTTCTCTCGTTCCACGTAAAGAAGATTTGTGGCGATGAAGTATCTTGCTTCAGTGCGGTAAGGGTCGCCATATTTATCAGCAACTTTTTGAAATTCCTCAATTGCTTTGCGCGCCCTCTCTTGTTCACTCGTAAAGCTGGGAGCAGTTGAGTTGGGCGGGGGCGTCGCGGAAATTGGCGCGGTAGCAACCGCAATCGCGCGGCCCAGCTCTCGGCGCGCCTCATCAGCCTTGCGGCGACTCCAATTCACCCCGAATACGACCAGGGCTGCAACTACAACTACAGCGATTATTCCGTAAAGAATCGACCGGCCTCTGCCTTCAAGCCGGTTGCCCAGACGGTCGACAAGTCCCATCGTTGTGTCGCGAAACCGGTCATGTTTCAGTTCGCGTGCGCGCTTCTTTTTGTATCGGGCCACAGGCTTCTTTCTCGCAAGTCCACATAGTGAACGGCGTTCTGCAAGGTGTATGATTAGCGAAACAAGCACTCTAATGGTCGCCGCGAAATCTTGTCAAGGTAAGGCTTCGCCCGGTATTTCAAGGGTTAGCTCGATGAACGAGGGAGCTACATAGTCCGTCAGGGGTGTCCAAGCAAAAGTTCATGACCGCACCAGTAACATCCAGGCAAACCCTTAGAATCTCGTGGGAACAAATGGCACGACTTTGGTGTCTAAAGGTTTGCCTGTCCGGGAATAGGCATAGGCTGTCACCGACTCCGATTCCCGCTCCAGGGGGTGAGCAGTGAGCTACGGAGAGCCAATAGCCCTCCGCGGGCAAAGGGAATTGGAGCAGGTTGCGCTCGCAGCCCCTGTCGAGGTGCGCAGAACAGCCGAAACTGAGTTCATTGAAAGATTAAAGAGAGGCGAAGAGGCCGCGTACGAAGTCCTGATTGCCGAACGGTCGGGCGAAATCTATGGATTGCTTTACCGCTTGACTGAAAATCGCGAGGAAGCGCGAGACCTGACCCAGGAGACGTTTCTGCGAGCGTTTCAGAGCATTAGGAACTTTCGGGGGGATGCCGATCTGAAGACCTGGATTTATCGGATTGCCATAAACCAAGCTCGAAATCGCTGGCGCTGGTGGAGCAGGCGAAGTCGTGACTCGACTGTTTCGTTGGATTCGGCGCAGGGTGGAAACAACCAGCCTCTTTCCAACGCGCTAAGCGCCGAACCTGGCAGTAACCCGGAACAGGATACTTTGGCGCATGAGCGCGAAATAGCACTCAGGTCTGCCTTGCAAAGTCTCGGCCGGGTTTATCGCGAGGCGGTAATATTACGAGATATTCAGGGATTCAGTTATGAAGAGGTTTCGGCAACATTGGGGATCAGTATCGGGACAGTAAAGTCGAGATTGGCGCGAGGGCGCCGAGCGTTGCGTACTAAGTTAGAAGGATCTTTGTGAGTTAGAAGGATCTTTGTGAATTTGTGATTTTAGATTTTAGATTTTAGATTTTCCGACTCTGGAGGAGATTGAACTTTGATGTTTCTTCCAATCGGCAATCAAAAATCGGCAATCAAAAATCTTTCTGGATGGCTGACCCGCCCCGGCTCACAACAACTCGGTGCCAAATGGGTCGAAGTGATGAAACCGGCAGGTACGGGCAACTAATTGTAGGATGAGGGCGAATTGAAAACGTGGCCAGCAACACCCGTTCGAAGCATCGCCGTAATCAGCCAGTTAGGTCTTGTTTTGGACTTTGTCGGAGTTGCTTCCTTAAACGGAAGCAGCCGGGGTCGGCCAGCCATCCAGAGATTTTAGATTTTTGATTTTTGATTTACTGGTTTCGCCGCTGCAGCTGGCACTGGGATTCTTAAAATTGGCAATCGGCAATTTAAAATCAAAAAATGCTCTTTATGTCATGCGAAGAAATAAAACAGTCGCTTTCGTCGTATGTTGACGACGCCTTGTCGTTGCCCACTCACGCTCTGGTCGACGATCACCTGCATAAGTGTCCTGTCTGCCGTGATGAGGCAATAGGGTTGCGGTCACTTGTTCGGGGATTGAGTATATTGCCTCAGCCTGTTCCGCCGTCGGACCTGGCTTCAGCAATCACAGATGCCTTGCGAGTTGAAAGCGCCGCGCGCAGGCTGTCCCCTGAGCCATCTGTGCGCGAGCGTCTGGCAGGCTTTCTCGAACCGCGACTGATGCCCTACAGCGTTGGCTCGGTCGCTTCGGTAATTCTCTTTATAGCAATGTTTGCCGCGCTTCGCCCGCACTTTGTGGCACTTCACGAAGCAGCTGAGCAAAGCAGAGCAGCCTACGTCATGCCGTCAAGCAAAGGTTATGATCTGAACAAACCTGTTACCTCTGCAGATTACGCCGCGAGCCGGGCGCCTTTTAACGAGCACTCTCCAAGTCTGAATCCCAAAGGTGCACTGGCAGCCCTCACCAGCTCGTATGCGCACCCACACCCGGAGCTATACCAAAACTCTGACGATATGATCGTCGTCGCCGATGTTTTTAGTAATGGAGCTGCGTCTCTGGCAGACGTTGTTCATGCTCCGCGCGACCGGCAAATGCTTAACGACTTCGAAACCGCGCTACGGCAGGACGCTGCGTTCGTACCCGCATCAATGGACCGACGCCCAGATACAATGCGTGTAGTCTTCGCGGTCCAGAAGGTGGATGTCCGCGAGCGGAATTTCTGATCACGCGTTTCGCCTCTCCAGACCCAATCAGTGTGTCATCGAGTAAGCTTTCCTAACTGCATTATCCTCATCACCAAAGTTATTTGACACTCGCTTGACGCACCGCACGGTGCATGTTAGTTTGCGGTTCCACCCGTTTTCAGTGATTTAACTAGTATTGGGTTCGGAAATCGAATCTGGGAGATACGAGTTGACTGCGCCCGCTCCGCACCTCAAAAAGACCCCGCTGAATGCCACGCATCGCCGCATGGGCGGACGTATGGTTGATTTCGGTGGTTGGGACATGCCTGTGCAATATCCGGCCGGAACGGTCGAAGAACATCTTCGCACGCGGACTCACGCTGGCCTTTTCGATGTCTCTCACATGGGCGAAATCGACGTTCGTGGTCCTGACGCGCTCGCTCTGATCAATTACCTTACCTCAAACGATGCTGCCAAACTCATTGATGGCCAGGTGCAATACTCCGCATTGTCAACTCCCGAGAGCACAGTTGTCGACGATCTGCTGGTCTATCGCTTTGCGCCTGACCAGTACACGCTCGTGGTTAATGCGAGTACCACGGAAAAAGATTGGGATTGGATTACGTCGCATCGCAACAGTGAATCAGTCGAGTTGCGCAACGCAAGTGCTGAATATTGCCAGCTTGCCTTACAGGGTCCCGACGCGCTCGGAATCCTGCGGAGGTTAACGGATCTGTCTTTATCAGATATCAAGTATTACCACTTCACTGAAGGCAGGGTTGATGGGGTGCCCGCAATTGTCTCGCGTACAGGTTACACGGGAGAAGATGGTTTTGAGGTTTATGCCAGCGCGGACAAAGCAGAGCAGATTTGGGACAAGATTCTTGATGCGGGAAACTTCGGCTCCGACGAAGGCGTGATCCCCTGTGGGCTAGCCGCGCGCAATACCCTGCGTCTTGAAGCGGCCATGGCTCTCTATGGTCACGAGATAGATGAGAACACCACGTTGTTGGAAGCTGATCTTGGTTGGATCTGCAAGTTGAACAAAGGCGATTTTATTGGGCGTGCTGCGCTCTTGAAGCAGAAAGAAGCAGGAGTCAAGCGCCGCCTGGCGGGCTTCGAAATCACGGAACGAGGTATTGCGCGTGACGATCAGGATGTGGTGATTAACGGGGTGCGAACGGGCCGAGTGACCTCCGGCAGCCCAGCGCCTTACCTGAAAAAGAACATTGGTTTAGCTTACGTTCCGGTTGAGCACGCCAACGAGGGCCAGCAGATTCAGATTGATGTGCGCGGGCGGCTGGTTGAAGCACAGATTGTTAAAACCCCGTTTTATAAGCGTGCTCGATGAATGGAAGTTAACGTTTTGATTTTTGATTTGTGATTTTCGAAATTCGCCGAGCCCTGCAAATCTAGAATCGGCAAGCGGCAATCTAAAATCTCTTGGAGGACCCATGGCCAACGTTCCAGAGGATCTACACTACAGTAAGGATCACGAATGGGTGAGCGTCGAAGGCGACGTTGCAGACATTGGCATCACAGATTATGCCCAGAACTCTCTCGGTGATGTCGTCTATGTTGAATTACCAAAGGCGGGCGAAGAATTTGCCGCCAATGAATCATTCGGATCCGTTGAGTCCGTGAAAGCTGTTTCTGAAATGTTCTCACCTGTTTCGGGAACAGTCGTCGCGGTCAACGAAGCGCTGGCCGATGAGCCGGAGAAGGTCAATGGGGACCCGTATGGTGAGGGTTGGATGATCCGCGTTCGCCTATCGAACCCGGGCGAGGTCGATAGTCTCTTAACGGCAGCGGAATACGAAGACTTCACGAAAGCTGAGACAGAGTAAACTTGCGCTATATTCCTAACTCGCCCGAAGAACGGGCCGAGATGCTTCACCAGATCGGCTTGGATTCGGCTGCGGATCTATTCTCTTCAATTCCCGCAGACTTACGTTTGGCCCGCGATCTCGTTACCTCTCCTGCTCTTTCCGAAATAGAACTGCTTTCAGGCTTTGAGCGGATGGCGGCGCTTAATACGGGCGCGCAACGACCCAGCTTTATCGGGGCTGGGGCTTACGGTCATTACATTCCCACAGTTGTAGACCACATTATCTCTCGTTCAGAGTTTTTTACTGCTTACACTCCCTACCAGCCGGAAATATCGCAGGGCACACTGCAGGTGATTTTTGAATTCCAAACACTTGTCTGCCAGTTGACGGGCATGGAAGTGGCAAATGCTTCGATGTACGACGGCTCAACAGCGCTAGCGGAAGCCGTGCTAATGGCCGAGCGAGTGACTAAAAGGTCCAAAGTGATTACCTGTGGAGCCGTACATCCGGAGTATCTCGACGTCGTCAATACCTACGTGCAGCATGCCGGTATTGAAGTGCACCATGTGGAATTTGATTCAACCACAGGTCAGATCTCAGCAAGCCTGGCTGAGGCGCTTGATGACAAAACCGCGGCCATCGTCGTCCAGTCCCCAAATTTCTTTGGTTGCATTGAAGACGTCGCCGCGCTCGCCCAGAAAGCGCAGGCCGCCGGCGCATTGTTAATTGTTGCCATAACCGAAGCGATTTCTATGGGCCTGCTTAGATCGCCCGGAGCATGCGGAGCAGACATAGTGATCGCCGAAGGACAGTCTTTTGGGGTGCCGCTCTCATTTGGTGGACCGTACGTTGGTTTGTTTGCCACGCGTGAAAAATATGCCCGTCAGATTCCCGGCCGGCTCGTCGGAGAAGCATTCGACAAGCAGGGACGGCGCGGCTTTGTTCTGACTCTAGCCACACGCGAGCAACATATCCGCCGCGAAAGAGCCACTTCGAATATTTGTACAAACGAGGGGCTGATCGCGCTGGCTGCGACGGTCTATCTCGAAACGATGGGGCGTCGCGGATTGCAGGAGGTTGCGTTACAGTGCGCGCAAAAAACCGCATACGCTGCCTGGCGCATTGCGGGGATCCCGGGCTTCTCAGTTCCTTTTACGGCACCGCGCTTCAATGAATTTGTGGTGCGCGCGCCAACCGAAGCTCGCTCGCTGCTTACAAGTATCGCCCTCGAGCGAGGTATAACCGGAGGTCTGGCGTTGGGTCGTTACTACTCCGACCGGCCGAATGATTTTCTTGTCTGCGTTACGGAGTTAAACACGCGGCAAGAGATCGACGCGTTGGTTGACGGTCTCGCTTTCATTGCCTCTAAGAAGGCGCCAAAAATGCAGAGGTAGTCGCGGATCCCTGGGACACTGACCGTTCCTAATTTCGTGCCTTCCTGGCGGGTGGTTAACTCGGTGGTTAATTGATTCATGGAATCTGAAATTACAAAAGTCACTTCACACATCAGCCACAACGAGACCCTGATCTTCGAGCGTTCGCGGACAGGACGCATCGGCTACCGTCTGCCGCCTTTGGACGTGGAGGAAAGCCCGATCGATTCGATCATCCCGTCACGGTTTCGACGCGACGATGACCTGGAAGGCGTTCCGGAGGTAAGCGAGGTAGACGTTATTCGTCACTTCGTTCGCATGTCAACCTGGAATTACTCGATCGATCTCGGGATGTACCCACTCGGCTCATGTACCATGAAATACAATTCGCGGCTGAATGAAAGAGTAGCGCGCATAGCTGGTTTCGCAAATCTCCATCCCTTAGCTGACGAAAGCGACGCGCAGGGAGCGTTGCAGGTCATCTACGAACTACAGCAAGACCTGGCCGAGATTACGGGCTTGCCTGGCGTTTCGTTGCAACCGGCCGCCGGCGCGCACGGCGAAATGACAGGCGTAATGATTATCCGCGCATACATCGACGTGCGAGATGGAGCAGGCGCCTCCGCCAAGCGCCGCACAATGCTGATCCCGGACTCGGCGCATGGCACCAATCCCGCTTCCGCGCACCTATCCGGGTTTTCCGTTAAGACAATTCGATCTACAAAGGAAGGCCTCACCGACCTTGAACATCTGCGCGAACTTTGCTCCCACGGAGAGGTTGCGGGGCTCATGCTGACCAATCCGAACACTCTCGGACTCTTTGAGAAGAACATCAAGGAGATCTGCGAGATTGTTCATGAGGCCGGCGGATTAGTTTACATGGACGGTGCAAACATGAATGCACTGGTTGGGGTGGCGCGCCCCGGCGATATGGGCGTCGACGTAATTCACTTGAACCTGCACAAGACTTTTTCGACTCCGCACGGCGGGGGTGGTCCAGGATGCGGGCCGTGCTGCTGCACAAAAGAGCTTGAGCCGTTCCTACCAGTTCCGCGCATCACCAGGGTGGGGCAGGAGTTCAAGGTCGACTATGGTTATCCTCGCTCTATCGGTCGGGTGAAGGCCTTCTTCGGCAACTACGGAATGATGCTGCGAGCGCTCTCCTATATTCAAACACACGGCAACGACGGGCTGCGCGAAGCAACAGAGGCTGCTGTGCTAAACGCCCGCTACATCGCCCATGGACTCGCAACGGATTACGACAAGCCGTTTGACGCAGCCCCGATGCACGAAGTCGTCTTCACTGACAAGCGACAATCTCGCAAGGGCGTGCACACGCTTGATATTGCCAAGAGACTAATCGACTACGGCTTTCATCCCATGACGATCTATTTTCCCCTGATCGTTCAGGGCGCAATGTTAATCGAACCTACGGAATCGGTAGGGCATCAAGAGTTGGATCAGTTTATTGCTGCGATGAGGTCGATTGCACGTGAGGCAGTAGTGGATCCTGAACTTGTCTTAAACGCTCCTCACTCGACGCGTATCGGCCGCCTTGATGAAGCCGCGGCAGCGCGGAAACCCGTACTCCGCTGGAAACCATTATCCTGAAGAGTTCGTCGAATTCTAGAAGTACGTTCCTCATCCGACACGCCAAACAGTAAAATTAGTCTTGGCAGTCTCACGCTTCCCAGTCCCCGTCGCTCTCTGACCTTTCCGTGACGCCGGCTGAAGGAACTTTCAACAAGGCCAGTCTCTCAACCACTCGACCATTGATGATGTGCTCCTCAACGATCTCCTGTACATCTTCAGACCGCACCTGCGCATACCAGACACCGTCGGGATAGACCATCACCGCGGCTCCGATTGCACAGAAACCAACCGAGGCACATTCTGTCAGCACGACGCTACCTCTGGGATTTTTCCCCTTCGTTTCCTTGCCGAAGAGAATCCCACGCGAAAGGAGCTCGCGCTCGAAAGCAGCCTTCACCTCGGGACTCTCAACTGCCGAACACGACTTGCCGGTGCAGACGAAAATATGGTGCCTGATTGGCGCCACCACCACCGGGGCAAGCCCTTCCAGCTTATCGCGGTCACAGATGAAAGAGGACTCTGCCATTGCGTTATGCTAGCACGAAGCTGTATCCCACAGATAAGCGGCTCCATGGCCAGGGAGTTAGTTCTTCACCTAAAACTGTAACTATTTTTGCCAAGCAGCGAAGATACTTGTAGAATGGAGTCCTAAGGGCGAACCGCTTCAGAAGACCGCAACCTTTGCTTTTAGCGGTTTCACGCGGGCGCCCAAATTTCTATATGCGGTAGATACGAATCCTCAGCATTTATGGCAACCGGCCTCGTTATCCACGTCTCCTCCGGTGAAGACACACACACCGAAGTACTAACTGACGAGCGCATTCGTATTGGCAGTTGTGATGACTGCAATCTACGCTTGCGCGCATCTGCGCTGCCGAAAAGGGCCGACAGCGACGGCGTTGTCGTGGAACTGGTGCGGACAAACGGATTCTACTGGGTGAGTGCATTCGATAGTTCGCTTCAACTAAGCCATAACGGGCAGCCGCTGGCAACTAACACTGAGATCAAGGATGGCGATGAAGTCCAGATTTCTTCTTCCCAGCTAGCGCTGCAGTTCTTCCCCATACGGTCACTCCCCGCAGTTGTCGTGAGTCCCGCACCGGAAACACATGTAGCCCCTTTTATCGAACAGGCGGCTATTGAGTCTGCGGCCACCGCACGGCGCGACGATGCCAAGGTTTTCCTGCGGGAATTCACTCGTGAGTTAGTCCGTGAGATTAACCCGAGCACAAAGTTGATAACGCTGGCAATCGCGCTCGCTCTCGTTGGTGGCATGCTCTACATTGGTTTCTCGATGTTCAAGGAGATGCAGCGAAGCCGTCATTTGATTACTGACCTCAGCGCCCAACTCGCGCAGGCGGAAGCCCAGGCCTCTAAGACCAGCCAACAACTTTCGGATCTTGGTCGCTCAAACAAGGAGATACGCGACAGCCTCTCGCTAGCGGTAAAGCTCAGGAGTGACTATGGCAGCGGCGTCTGCTTAATCGCCGGCTCATTCTATTTCGTTGAGGCCGGAACGGGCCGGCCGCTCCGTTATCCGGAGGGGCAGACGAATGAAGGCGGAGCGGCCGTTCAGAGCGGCGACCCACAGTCGCTCACTCCCGAAGGTAAGGCCGCGATCGCCGAGTTTGAGTTTGTCGGTTCCGGGTTTTATGTTGGCGATGGCTTCGTCATGACTAATCGTCACATCGCGCAGCCCTGGCTCGCTGACGAGCGTGCACAAGGTTTGAGTGGCAGTATCAAAAGTCAACCGCGGCTTAAAAAGCTCAACGCATATTTTCCCGATCACCCCCAACCGATTCCGCTCAAGTTTAAAGTTGTCGCCGCTCGGGACGACCTCGCCGTTTGCACGCTTGACACAACCGAGGTTCCCAGCGGGATTCCTGTAATTCCGCTTGAAGAGGACCAGACTTCGATAGCTGTTGGTAAGTCGGTAGTAATGATGGGTTACCCCTCAGGTCCGGATCGCCTGCTCGCCTTGCTTGACGATGCCGAATCGCGTGGTATCCAGCAGCGCTATGGCTCGCTCGATTCCCTGCTGGGCTATCTCGCCGAGAACAGGCGAATTCAACCCCTTACTACGCAGGGCAACATTACCGACCTCGATGTTCGCCGAATTGCTTACGATGCGAGAACAGCCGAAGGAGGATCCGGCGCGCCTCTATTTGGACCATCGGGGCGCGTGATAGGAGTCAATTTCGCAGTCTTCACCGAGAATCAGGCTTCCAACTTTGCTGTTCCGATTCAGTTTGGCATCACGTTGCTCGGACGTGCCGGTTGGAACCCTCCGGTTCCAAAGGAAGGCAAAGATTCGGAAGCGGGCACCGCACAGTCAAATAGCCATGCTGGTCAGTAGTCTCCCGTGTCAGAGGCCCTAACTTTGAGGGAGGCTCCGATGGTCTGCTTATTCCGGCTGGCACTTCCTAAGTCTTTGTCAAAATCCGGCATTTCGTTTCGATAGTGACTTAGCTCCGCAGGGATATAACCTGTAACAGCATTGGGACGCCTCCACCCCATTCCGGCAACGTGTCGCTATACTCCCGCATCGGAACCACGTTGTTACAATCCAACTTCTGACATAGAGGACCGACAGAACTGAATCCTTCCCCATTAGGATGGTCCGTCGATCGGGCGGCATGGCGCTTGCTCGGAGATTGGACGGACCGCCGGTTCGACGGAAAAATGCATACACTTAACAAGGGGATGGCGCAGTAAGATTGCAGCACAAGAATTAGTCCAGGGTTTTGAAACCACAGGAATCACACGCAGATGAGCCTTCGCCTGGAAAGAGTTCGACGAAGTACGCAACTCCGCATACTGTTTTTCTCGCTCTTTTTTCTATCATCCTCCGCGGTTTTCATCTCCCGTAGCCAGAGCCTGCCGGCTCAGGATGTAGCTCCTCCGCCTTCAAGCGTAGCGTCGGATATCTTTCGCATTGAAAAGCTGCCAGTCGATGGCGGGGCCGAATTGATAACCCTCCATGCTAGGCTTGATGGCCTGCAAACTTCTGAAGAGCAAAAATGGGTTCCGCTGGTCAGCGTCCTTCGCGATACGCTCGGCGACCTGAACCCGGAAAACGATCGTCTTCGCTATCTTTGGCCGCTCACTTACACGCGTCCCACAATAAAACAACGCATTTCCGGCTCGATTCCCTTTTTGTACGCGAGGATCGGGAATAACAAAAAGGCTTCTGGTAAAGCGCCACCACCAGTCATGGATCTGGCTGCCCCTGAACGGCAAGTCTGGGAGAAGATATTCTGGACCGCTCTTCAAAATGTCCTGCTGGATCCCTATGGTTTACCAATCAAGGCTTCGGGCCACTCGTATCGCCGCAACGTCACCGATTATCGAAAGTCGCACGTAATTCAGGCGTTGTCGGTGCTTTCCCTTTATCAGGCAATGAAAGGATCAGTGGCTTTCTCGGATGCGGAGATGGCTGAGATTCAGGGGCGTCTGTTGCTTACCGACAAAACATTCGGCGGGTTGATCGACGATCTGCATCTCCAGCGCTACTACGAAAAAAAGGTGACCAGCACGCGTGACGATCGCGGACATAATTGGGAACTGCTGCGCCAGCAAGCCGAAGCCGAATCTCTCTATTTCGAACCGTTGCAAATGCCGGACGGCAGTGCCACACATGCGCTTGTTTGGATCGCGAAGCGCGATCTGGCAACTAAACAGGGTCAGCGTTATGGCGGGAGATTTCTCAACATCTCCGATCCCTGGTCTGACAAACGGCTATTGCATTGGCAGGGTTACGTGGAAACCCGCTATTTCGACTCCGAGAGTCGCCCCGTCGCTTCCGACAGTCCCGACGCCCAGCCGGTCGAAATGATTCCTCTGGCCCTTTACGGACTGGATAATCCAAAGATTCCGATGCTGCTCGTTGATTTTCGCGATACGCTAAACCCCAAGAAGCGTGAAATGTCGCGACGTGTGTTGGAGGATGTAGCGCGGAATGTGCTAACGCTCTCTCGTTTTGGCGACCTGCCATTCTTCTTGGAAAGAACAGTTTTCGACGTCGTAACTGGAAGACGCGGAATGGACATTAACCAGCCCTCGCGCCTGAGAACTTACTCACAACTGAAACTGCTCTTAGCACTCAACGAATCTCTCGATCCGCAACTCCGTCAACAGATAGATCACCGTCTGGAAAAGGTGTCATTAAACCCGCTGGAAAACGATCTTGGGGCGGAAGCAAAACTTGCAAGAGAGCAGTACCAGACACTTGTGGCCTATGCCCAGCGACGCGACGGGCTGCCTGCTAAACTCGATCGTGACCGCCGCGCAGAGCTGGTGCCGTCAGAGCACGGGCTACCAGCTCAGATCATCTTCCGCGCCACAAACATTCTCTCTTTTGGTAAATACACTCATCGTGAGGCGGAGGCGCCTGACATGGTGGCAGAGCTTAGCGAAACCAGGCTTCTTGCCTATCACACAAGGTTCCTGCGTCAGGTTGCGAGGTCAACTCCGCAAATTGATGTCGTATGGAATCTGGATGAGGTGAAACGCTCGCTGCAGTTCATAGCTGAGCATGGCCCAGAGGCTGACACGCAGGCCATCGGCGCCGCAGCAAAGATTTTTAGGCAGACGGAAGACAACGAAACACGGTTGGCCTGTCTGGAGAGTCTCTCCCGAATTCCCAACCGCAAAGCTAAAGATGAACTACTGCGTCTCTCTCAGGATCAGACTATGGGTACTGCGTGGCAGGAAATGATCAGCGCATATTTGAACGGTGCCGCCAAACCAGAAGAGCCTCTCGCCGCCTCGGGCGCCAGTGGCGCTACAAATCGAGTCGAACAACGTTAATGGACCGCCTCAGTCATCATTCGACGCGATTCTCAACGCCAGCGATCCACCCTCATCCAGGCTTCCGTCTTTGCGCAGTTTTTCTTCTACTACTGCTATTTCCTGCGCTTTCAGGAGCGCAGACCAAGCGGGTAGTCATTATCAAAATCGATGGTTTGCCTTACGGACTTTTGGACTCGTTTGTGGCGGAGCGCGATGCTCGCACAGGCAAGAGCCAGCTTCCCTGGATTGATTACATCTTCTATCACCGTGGCACTCGCCTCGCGAACTTCTACGTTCGCGGCATGAGCCTCTCTGCGCCGTCCTGGTCAATGCTTGAAACTGGCCAGCATTTGCAGATTAAGGGCAATGTCGAATTTGATCGGTACACGCTTCACACCTATGACTACCTAAATTTCATCCCGTTCTATCTCAAGAGCGCTGCGGGCGCCAGGATAGACATGCCGGGCGTGGAGGTGCTTGACTCGCTTGGTTTTCCTTTGCTTGTAGATGCCTTCCCCCATGAGCAACGTTACGCGAATTTTCAGCTCTACCAGCGGGGCATGCGCTTCGCCACACTGCAGGGGGGACTCGAGAAGCGTTTCCTGAAAAGCCCGCTAGAATTGTGGGACGAATGGACGTTGGGCTTCGAAATGCGCAACATTTTCTTCGATCAAATGGAGCGAGACCTGATACAGAAGCTGGACGACCCTCGCCTGCGGTATCTCGATCTTTATGTACAAAGTTTCGATCATGCTGCGCACCACAATCGCGATCATCAATCACATCTAATTGCGCTGCGCGAGGTGGACAGTCTCATCGGTCGTATTTGGACCGCTATTCAAAAGAGTTCATTGGCAGACGAAACGGCGCTAATCGTCGTGTCTGACCATGGCTTCAACACCGATGAAAAGATCTATAGTCAGGGCTACAACCTCGTAAAGTTTCTGGGCAGCGCGACTGGTGGCGGACACCATGTAATTACCAAACGTCGCGTGATGATGGACTACGCGCTCAAGGGAATGAACTTTCTCGTCCCTCTAATTACAACGACCACTCGCGACTCTTATTACCTGAAAGGTCAAAGCACTGACTATCCCACAGCGCTTCTGGACTTTGACGGTAACGAACGAGCATCCATCCACTTGCGCGACAGCGACCTAAACCTCCTTCACATTCTCTTGCAACAGTTGCAGCGCAACGACCTGTCGCTGCCACTCCGGCGTGCCTTAACCGACGCATTTTTCAATACCTTGGAAGAGCGGCGTGTCGGCTGGCTGAATACGCTGGATGAGCTTAGCGAAGAGCTAAGCGTTTTGCGCACCCGAATTGAGCTGCAGCGCAAGCTGTGGTCGGCCTTGCCGAAAAAGTTTTCCCCCGAAGATATGGAAATGGGGCGCGACGACGAAGCGAAGCGGATTTTTGCACAATTCGATAGGTGGATTGGGCAGGAAAAGGCTTACACGGAATATCTCCGCACCCTCACCAATCTTTTAAGCCTTCGCAAGGATAATTTCACGCCCGCCAAACTAAAGATTGGTGACCTGATCGCCAAAGGCTCAATGGGCGAGCGCAACTCGATCCACGAGTTGCAAAACTATATTGTCGGCGTCGCACCTGGAGGATTCATACTAAAGCCCGATGGCTCCCTCGACCTGCAAAAAAGCTTTGTGCGCGTCAACTATCTCGATCTGCTGCATGAAGTTTCAGTAAGAAATAATGTTCAGCCCGGAGTCGCAAACCGTCCCATCGACATTATTACCACACGAATTTCGTCTGATCTGGTGTCTCCCCTATTGAATGAGCAACTTGCTCCAGACGTTGTCTGGGTGTATGGCGGCGCAGAAAAGCAGGCACTGATCCTGGCCCGCGAAGATGAGCGGGGCGGGCTTAGTTTCCGTTACCAGCCGATCCGTAATCTCACACAGGATGCCAATGGCCGGCTAAACTTTGATCTCGCGCCCTGGCAATCTGATCTGCCGCTGCGAATCTTTGAAGACCAGCAGCTTGAGGTCCCGAACAATGACCGGCAATCGTGGCTCAGTAAATGGCACACGGACCTTGAGTGGTTTCGTGCTCTACATCGAACTCAATACTCCAATGGGCTGATAGGACTCTATGAAGAAATCGCCCAGCACCCTATTGAGAAACTCTCGCAAGACGAACCCGGGATTTCCGCGGACGAGCGCCTCTCTCGCCGGTTTATCAAACGCCAACGTGCACTGATTGAGACGGACCTGCTGCTCGTGGCGAACGATCACTGGAATTTTGACGTGAGAGGATTCAATCCCGGCGGTAATCATGGTTCATTCTTCCGCATCGCCACTCACTCCACTTTCATGCTAGCCGGCGGTGAGAAGACGCAGTTGGCGCATGGTGCCGTAATAGAAGAACCCTACGATAGTCTGAGCTTCGTGCCGACCATACTGGCGTTAACGGGAAATCTACGCGATGATAGCAGTCCCGTTCCGGTTCTTTGGGATAAAGGTTTTCGGCGCTTTCCCGGGCGAATTGTCAAGGAGCTCTTCGCCGATGCGCCGCCTACCCGGAAGCTGGCAGTGACCGAAGCGCCCGCAACACGTTAATCCTTTCAGCACCGGAGCTGTAGCGACCGGGTCGTTTCCGCAGATTCAAGCAAAGACTCAGGTAATGTCATATTTTGAGCCTCATAGAAGACGATCCACTAAATCACACGAACTGGCACAAATATTAGTGAGATTCCGTGTAATTTCGTGGATCGTCTTGCCGGAACCTCCGCTATGAGATACGTAGTTACTGAAAACATGACACTACTGAAACTCAAGAGCGGTAAGCGTTGATGATTTCTGGACAAGAACTAGCCCACGACACACCACTTGAGGACCCGGAAGAACTCGTCGAAGAATCTGAGTTAGATGCTCCGGATAATTCCCGGCGATACTTCATCTGGCTGCAGGTTTTTGCCTTTCTTCTCGGAATCGGGCTGCTCGTCTATGTCATCAACCGGGTCGGCGTGCAGCCAATCTTTGACGCCTTGCTGCGCGTAGGGTTTGGGTTTTTCATCCTGCTGGCAATTGGCGGTTCTCGTCATGTCTTTCGGACAATCGCGATGCGCGCGGCGGTACCCCCTGAATATCGGCGCATCAGTTTTTTGCAGGCGTTTGCCGCGCGCCTTGGTGGTGAGGCCATAAGCTTTCTCACGTTCACCGGACCACTGCTGGGTGAAGCAACGAAGGTTGCTCTGCTGCGCAAACGCATTCCTCTTACCTATGGTGTTCCGGCACTCGTTGTCGACAATCTTCTCTACAATCTCTCCGTAGTCTTCTTGATTCTGAGCGGCGCTTGCGTGATGTTGTTTACCTACGAGCTGCCCTCACTTGTGACTGACGTACTGATCGGAATCGCAGTCGTTGCCGCACTGGGAATAGCCGCGGCGGCTCTCGCCGCCAAGCGTCGCATCATGCTCTTGACCTGGATCATCGATCGGGTGGCACAACTCCGACTCAGTCCAAAGGTTTTACTCAAGCGGCGGCATCACGTCTATCACCTCGAATCAAAAGTCTACGATTTCTATCTGCACCATCCAGGCGCCTTCTTCGGTATGATTGCTTGTGACCTGCTTGGGCATGCCACCAGTGTCGCCGAGGTCTACTTCACTCTACGCATGCTCGGCTTCGCGCCCCGGTTGTCCCAGGCTTACATCATCGAGTCGCTTACTAAAGTCATCAACTTCGTCTTTTCATTTGTGCCTGGCACGATCGGCGTCTATGAGGGTGGCACAGAAGTGATTCTGCGAGCGCTGGGCTTTGCTGCCGCCACCGGCGTCGCCCTGGCTCTGGTCCGAAAGGCTGGCATAGTCTTCTGGACTACAATCGGTCTGATAATTCTGGCATGGCGAACGGCGCCAAATGCCTGGGGACGGCTAGTGGATCGCAGCCCGCGATTAAGAAGAGTCATGGATAGTCTGGTGCTTTCAAACATCACTCACCGACCCGCTCGCACCGCGGTCAGTATTTTTGGTACTGCCGTTGGCGTGCTATTGATAGTTTTCACGGTTGGCCTGGCCCACGGAGTCTTGCGCGAACGCGGCAGACGCGAATCCAATATCGGCGCGGCGATCATGGTTCGCTCATCCGGCTCCCTGGGTTTCGGTGGTTCGTCACAATTCGGCTTGCCCGTTTCGCGCGCCGCTGACATTAGTCGGATTGAGGGTGTTCGGGCTGCAACTCCGATTGGCCAGAGTCTCGACCGCAGCGATACAGGATTTGGCACGCGCCTGATCGATGGTATCGAGTTTGATGACTATGCGCGGCTAGCTGGAATAAGGATGCGCGAGGGGTCGCCTCTTACGGGTGGCGATCAGGCGATTGTCGATCCTGTCTGGCAACAACAGAGACATGCAGCAGTAGGCTCCACAGTGCAACTTTTCGAGCGGCCGTTCAAGATTGTGGGAGTCTACGAACCGCCCGATGGCGGCCGCATCAAAATCCCACTGGCTACGATGCAAGATCAGGAAGGCAGCGAAGGCCATGCTTCGGCAATCCTGGTCGCTTGTGTTGATCCATCGCAGGAGGAAGTGGTCGCGGCACGAATACGAGAACGCTTCCCGGACGATCAGATTATCTTCACGCGCGACTTGCCGGAGATTTATGCGTCCGGCGTGCCCGCTTTGAATGTCTTTATCAAGGTGGTGGTTGGCGTAGCCGCGTCGATCAGCATGCTTGTTATCCTCCTCGCCATGTACACGACAGTGACCGAAAGGACACGGCAGATTGGCATTCTCAAAGCGCTCGGCATGTCCAAGACTGCCATCGCCTGGGTGATCGAAAAGGAGGCACTGCTAGTTAGCTTCCTGGGAGTGGTAGTTGGAGTGGTCTTAACTCTCGCCGCGCGTTTCGCAGTGATGCGCGTAACGAGCCTGACGATTGACATCGAGCCACGTTGGATTGCTATTTCCCTGCTTGTGGGACTCGTCGGCGGGAGCATCGGCGCTCTCTACCCTGCCCTGCGCGCCGCCCGGCAAGATGCAGTAGACGCTCTCAGCTACGAATAACGCCGTCAGTTGCAGTTGATAACCGCACTCATCACTCATCACTCATCACTCATCACTCATCTCTCATCACTCATCACTGCTCTGCAATTCAGCTCGCTACGGGTCATGAAGTCAGTACCACCACGCGGTAGCGGGTGGGTCATGGCTCGCAATCACACTTGACCGCGGCTTGAGTGATGAGTAGCCATGACCCACCCGCTACCGCGTGGTGGTACTGACCTCATGAGCCGTGTCAAGTGTGATTGCGAGCAAGACCGCTACCGCGTGGTGTACTGACCTGTTCCATCGGACATCTCAATCTCGGCGACAATGGTCTACATTTACATCACTGATAATGGTCATGCGTTCTTCAAAACCTCAGTATTTTGTGGTCGTTGTCTGCGAAAGCAAACAACGGAGGGCGCACCTCTCGTCCAGAGCCAAAAGTCCCAGTGGGCTAAACCCGTTTGCAAGATGCGGTGTGCTCTTTTACTCTTCTAGTTCCCCGTCCCTTACTCATCACTTTGTTGGCATTCACGGCTCACTGAGGGAGATCATCTCTTGAAACCAAAGAGGAAGCTATCGAAGTCGATGACCTTGAGCCAGTTCGACAATGGCTACTGGTACGCAAACGAACTCAAGGAATTTGCGGAGACGATCGGGATCCCGTTTGCGAGCAAGCTGCGCAAAGACGAACTCGAGAGGGCCATTAAGTTCTTTCTCCGGACCGGCAAGATTGAGAACCGTACCAGGAGAAACCTCTCGACGCCAGGAGTCAAAGACGTCGAACGAGGACTGAGCCTCGCTCTGCCAGTAGTGGCCTACACGAACGACAGAGAGACCAAAAGTTATCTCGAGCGAGAGGCTCTGAAAGTTGCTCCAGAACTGAAGAGGAAATCTGGCGCGCGCTACCGCCTCAATCGTTGGCGGGAAGAGCAACTCATCAAAGGCGTCAAGCTCACCTATGGAGACTTGGTTAAAAAATACATTCATCTGAATCAGATCAGTGAGCGCTTCGCCCAAATCCCCCACGGGAGATACATTAACTTCATGAGTGATTTTTTGGCTTCGGAGAAAGGCGCCACGCGAGAGCAGGCGATTCAGGCTTGGAAAAAGCTGAAAACACTGGACGCGCCCAAGGACTATCGTTCGTGGGTGAAAACGCGATTGTCAAAAGCGAGGTGACAGTCTCTGTTTGTATTGGAAATCGAGATCTTTGACTCGCAGGCGTACACACTCCATCAGTCGGAGACCTGAACCATATAACAGGGAAGCCATTATCAGGTTTGTGCCTTGGAGGTTTGCCAATACCAGCCTGGCCTCCTCGGGTGTGA
>Ga0137372_10000911_pt1 | contig 28534 bp, 28 predicted proteins | sample SagtaG_6_FD_104911 | JGI IMG/M metagenome (GOLD analysis project Ga0137372, IMG submission 104911) | Vadose zone soil microbial communities from Sagehorn Ranch, Mendocino, California, USA - Sage1_R_60_16 metaG | ecosystem: Environmental > Terrestrial > Soil > Vadose zone | place: USA...
CTGCCTTCCACCACCGATTGCCGCTGTCATACGAGTACCAGAGACCGCCGTCGTCGCCAGTGATCACGTGGTCGGTGTTATTGGGATTGATCCAGACGTCATGGAAGTCCCCGTGCGCTCCGCCGGAGATGCCGCTGAAACTCTTGCCACCATCGGTTGAGACAATCAGCGCAACTTCAGGCTTATAGACCTTGTTCTCTTTTTTCGGATCGACTATGAGGTTGGCGAAATAGAATGGCCGCCAGATCATTTTCGCGCTACGATCGAGCGCGGTCCATGTCTGACCACTGTCGTCGGAACGGTATAGACCGTTCTTCGGCGCCTCGGCTTCGATCACCGCATATACAACGTTCGGCTTCGAAGGGGCGACAGTCACGGCTAAACGACCCCAGGGTTTGGCAGGCAAACCCTTCGCGCTGTTTTCATCGAGTTCTGTCCATGACGCTCCGCCGTCGGTGCTTTTGAACAAACCGCTGCCGCTGGGTGCTTTAGGGCCCTCGCCACCTGAGCGGAAAGTCCAGCCTTTGCGGCGGAAATCCCACATGCCGGCATAAAGCGTCTTCGGATTCTGCTTATCCATGGACATCATGGAACAACCAGTTGACGCGTTGGCCCCTTTCAGAACCTTGGACCAGGTTTTACCGCCGTCAGTTGTTTTGTAGACACCGCGCTCGTCACTATCGCTCCACAACTTGCCCGGTGCGCAAACGTAAACCGTATCCGTGCTGGCCGGATCGACCAGAATCTTTGCGATTCGCTCCGAGTCTTTCAATCCCAGATTGGTCCAGTTGTCACCGCCGTCAACTGATTTGTAAACGCCGTCGCCCACCGACACGCTGTTGCGGGTCCAGGATTCGCCGGTGCCCACCCAGATCACTTTTGGGTTCTTTGGATCGATTGTTACCGCGCCGATCGAGAGCACTGGTTGCTTGTCAAAAACAGGCTTGAATGTTGCGCCGCCATTAACCGACTTCCAGACGCCGCCGCTTGCCGCCCCGACATAGACCGTGAGTCGCTGACCCTCCTGAACTGCGTCTATCGCCGCGACGCGGCCGCTCATGGCCGCTGAACCGATGTTGCGAGCTCCCAGACCGGATATCGTTTCGGAGTCAACCCTGATCGGTGTGGGCTGCGGTGTTTGAGCGAGCACTGCGGGTGCCAGCAAAAAACTGAGCATTATCGTGCACAGACAATAAACTGATTCTGTCTTCATCGCTGATCCTTTTCTGGGTAAGGGTTTCGGCTCTCTCGTTCGGAGATCACCGGTCTTAACTTCTCTATGGTTCGCTCGCGGCAGCAACCTGACTTGTTGGGGCTACGGCTTGCTGCCTGGCTTGGCGGTGGGCTTCTCATCACCCTTCTTTTTTGGAAGTTTGTCCGCCGCATCTTCCGGCTTGGCTTCAGGCACGGTCTTCACAACTGCGGAAGGAATATGGAAGCGGCTATCGTCGATGGGAACGTTGGCTTCGATCTTCTCGTAGGTAACCTTTTGCCGGTTAGGGCTACCCTTCACATTAACTTCGACCGAGTGAGGCAGATACCAGCCCGCCACTTCCTTGTAATCGCCCAATGACGTCTCGTATTCACGCTCAGCGCCGCGGACCATTCGCTTGGTGTCAATCTTAATTGGGACGTAATAATCCGTGTCCATGTAGTAGAAGCGAACGTCGCCATTAGCGAGCGTCAGTTTAAGTTTGAAAGCATCCGTACCTTCGACTGGCTCCATGCCGACAAACTCGAGCTTGTTGCCCTTCTGCTGGTAATTCACAAGGGGACCATCGAAGTCTGAGTCCTCCAGGATCTGCTTCATCTCTTCTTCGCCGAGCGGCTCCGGATCTTTTTTCCCTTGCCAGGGCTCAATCTTCCAGCCGGTTTTCCCATCGTAAGCATTAATGCCCGTTAAGCCTTGCAAAGAAAATTCCTGACGCACCATGTTCGCGCGCTTGTTCTCCTCCAGGATCGTCGCTTCAAAGCCGCCGCCACCGATAAATTTACCGGAGCGACGCAACGTCTTTACGGCTTGAATCTTGTCGGCTCCGCCTACGGTTTTGAGGTACTTCGCGACAATCTCTTCCGCAGTTTGCGCTGAGGTGGGCAGGGCGAAAAAGGCCAACCCCACCATCATATGTAAGACTCTACGCATGATCTTCTCCTTGCTGGATCGGTTAACTCCGGCGGTTATGTTCCGACGATTGAAACCGAACTCCTGCTCCCCGGCACTCCAACTCTTGTGCTCATCTTAAGCGGACATTATACGGGACCAAATGTGCCTTGGTTTCGTGTCCATATCAAAGTATCGCCTAATCTGGCTTTGAATGAACAGAGGATCGTTTATCAGCGGGGTGTGTCATCACTTAAAAGATAAGGTAAACGATCCACTAAATCACACTGAGCAACACTAACCATTCTTCGTGCGATTTCGTGTTACTTGGTGGATCGTTTTGACTTGACTCGCGAAAGCGCTAGTCCTCAAATTCACGATACTAACGTCATTCATCCCACCTTGGCGTTTTCTGCCAGAGCGTCTTCGATATCCTCGATGATGTCTTCGATGTCCTCGATGCCGACCGAGACTCGCACGAGACCCTCAGTTATTCCCAATTCGAGTCGTCGTTTAGGAGCGACCTCGCGGTGAGAAGCTGTCGCCGGGTGCAGCACTCCGGTAAACACATCACCTAAGCTTGTCGAGCGTACGCATAGCGAAAGCGAGTCCATGAAACGGAATGCTGCCTCCCGGGTATTTTCCTTAAGTTCAATCGATACCAAAGCACCTGCATTAGGCGGGTAGAGCATGCGTTTGACCGTCTCTTGTTTACTCTCTGTCGCAAGCCCTGGATAGTAAACGCGGGAAATTTTCGGGTGCTTGAGAAGGTGCCGGGCCAGATGGGCAGCATTAGCACATTGGCGGTCCATGCGCACTGCCAACGTCTTCAAGCCGCGAAGAATCTCATGTGCCTCCCAGACGCCCAGCACTCCGCCAACAAGCTTCATGATGCCGATGAGAGCCAAAAGATCCACCTCATCGCGCGCAACGACGAGTCCACCCATAACATCGGCGTGTCCTCCGAAATACTTTGTGGCGCTGTGCACGACAAAGTCTGCGCCGTGTTTTAATGGCTGGCAAAGATATGGTGAGGCGAAAGTGTTGTCCACGATGAACCGCGCGCCCACCTCCCGCGCAATTTCACTGCAGGCAGCAAGATCACAGATCTTGAGCAGTGGGTTTGAAATAGTTTCGGCGATCAACAACTGTGGGCTGGACTCCAGCGCTTTCGCTCTTAAAGCCTGCAGGTCGGAGAAGTCAGCAGTCACCGTTTTAATGTCGTAAGAGCCGAAGACTTTGTAGAGCAGATCGATAGTTGCGCCATAGAGGTCCTGCGACGCCAAAATGGTTGAGCCAGGCCTAAGCTCGCAGGCGAAGATTGCGGCATGGAGGGCGGCCATGCCGGTTGAGTAAGCACAGCAGGCCGCGCCTTCCTCCAGAACCTGGACCGCTTGCTGCAGTGCTGCGATAGTCGGATTGCCATAGCGGGTGTAGATATAGCCTTGCTTCTCGCCGGCAAAAACCTGATCCACTTCGGCCATGGAGTCGTAGGTGAAAGTTGCGGTCGCGTAGATGGGAGTGGAGACGGGCTTGCCCAGGGGAACGTCGCCTCTTTCACCTGCATGGACCAGTTGCGTGTTGATCCTGAAACTCTTTTTACCACGTCTCATAAGCAACCTCTTTTTTGCGAATAAATGAGTAGACCATTGTCGCCGAGATTGAGATGTCGATGAAGCAGGTCAGTACCATCTCGTGGTGCAGGCTCTTCCGCAAATAGATTCAATGCGGTCCAAGCGGTGTCCTGATTTCACTTTCCAAGGCTTCCTCTTTCTTCCATCCGGAGACGATCCACTAAATCACACAAAATAACACCAAGGCGTTTCGTGTTTTTAGTATGATTTCGTGGATCGTTTGCTCGCAAGTGGTCGAACCTCAATTTCCCAGGCGTTGGTAACTGGCTTTCAGGCTTGAGGCGTGGGACAGCCTTCCTTACTTTGCGAATTACCCGTAGGTACTTTTTGGTTTTCACACAGTAGGTCATTTAAGAAACCTGCTGATCTTGTCAAAAACCTCGCCCAACATTTCCTCATCGGCCAGGTACACCAGGCGAAATAAGCCTGCGTGTGGATCAGAGCCGAAGCCGGAGCCCGGAACGACCAAAACTCCAGTCTCTTCAAGCAGCGCGAGGACAAAAGTCTCGTCAGTTCTGGCCAGCGGATCATCTGCTTTGATCATCACGTAAAAAGCAGCGTCCGGGATGTCACAGGATAACCCGTGAATCGAATTGGCGGATGCTACGACGAAGTCACGTCTCTTTTTTATCTCCCTCATGAACTCTGCCAAAAAGCTCTTGTCACCTTCCAACGCTGGTTTCACTGCATACTGCGAAGGTGTCGGTGAGCAAAGTCGTCCACTAGCCAGGCGGGCGATGGAACGCGTGAGATCAGGCATTAGCTCTTCGTGCGTGTAACGCATCCAGCCGACCCTCCAACCAGGCACGAGATGAGTCTTTGAAAGACTTTCAAGCGTGATCAGCGGCAGACCGATCTCTTGCGCCATTACTGAAGCTGAGCTCGGTGCTTTTACGAAACAGAGTTCTCGATAAACCTCATCTGCGATTACCAGCAGCCTGTGCCGTGCCGATAGTTCAAGAAGTTGTTTGGTCGTCTCATCAGGGATGATTGAACCGGTGGGGTTGTTCGGATTAATCAAAACCAGCGCACGGGTGCGTTTCGTGATCAATGAACTTACTTGCTCCGCGGAGGGTTGCCAGTTGTTCTCCCGATCGAGTGTGTAATAACGAGCGACCGCTCCGAGTTTTTGGAGAATGGCGGGATAGATTGGATACCCCGGAGCCGGAAGAAGAACTTCGTCGCCTTCGTTAAGCAATGCGGTCAACACCAGGTCAGCCGCTTCCGACGCTCCCGCCGTCATCAGCACCTGGTCCGGTTCAGTAGGAGCTCCCAGAGCAGTGGCGTAGGTGGCAACCGCTACTCTGGATTCCGGCAGACCGGCTGAATGTGCGTAGCCTGTGAAGCTATCTCGTAACGCTTGTGTGACAGCCTCGACGATATGAGCAGGCGGCCGGAATCCGTATGCCTGCGGATCACCGATGTTCAGGTAGATGACGTGGCGCCCATGTCGGACCTGCGCTTCAGCGACACTGACGAGGTTGCGAATTGCGTAGTGGAAATTTGCGGTTCTACTGGATGGAGCGATCATCGGCACTGTTCCAGAAGTATTAGTCAATACCATTTATGGAGGATAGTACGATGGTCTGTTCAGGTTTCGCTAGATGAGGCTGCTCAAATGCGACTTGCATTTACACTTATCAGGAAATAAAAATAATTGCATTGACAAATCAACAGTGTTGTTTAAAAATTTGGGTTATTGTGCCGCAGAGATTCCATAATCTGAATAACGAAACCCTGGCCACCCGCGCAATGTGCATAACTATGCGCATGTCGGGCCGACATATTTTAATGCGTTCCCCTTAAACCGCTAAAGAATCGTCCGAGTAACCGCTCTTGCGCTTCTTTAGCGCGAGAGTTTTTTTTTGGAACTAAAAGGTAGAGCATGAAATGAGCGCGGTATTAGAACCCACGGTTGAGCGGGATTTCACCTTCGGGCATGACAAACCATTTAAACTGAGTGCGGGCGGTCTCCTGCAGCCAGTAACGCTGCGCTACACGATCTACGGAGAGCTCAGCGAAGCCAGGGACAACGCGCTGCTTGTCTGTCATGCCCTGTCCGGTTCAGCGCGAGTGGCAGACTGGTGGCCGCAGTTGATCGGTCCCGGCCAAGCGCTCGACACCACCCGATACTGTGTGATCGGCGTGAATGTGCTCGGGTCATGCTACGGTTCGACTGGCCCAAGCTCCAAAGATCCTAAAAAATCAGACCAGCCATACGGCAGCGACTTTCCGACGATCACGATCGGCGACATGGTCAGAACGCAGGTAAAGCTGCTTGATCATTTAGGCATTGCGCGACTTCATTCTGTCATCGGTGGCTCGATCGGTGGGATGCAGGCATTGAGTTGGGCCATCGATTTCCCGGATAGAGTTGATCGGTGTATTGCCATCGGAGCAGCGCCACTCTCTGCAATGGGCCTGGCGCTCAATCACCTACAGCGACAGGCGATTCGCAGTGACCCAGGCTGGTTGGAAGGACGCTACCCTGCCGATAAGCAGCCGGTTGCTGGTCTGGCACTGGCGCGGGCCATTGCGCAATGCACTTACAAATCGGCCGCGCTCTTTTCAGAACGTTTTGCGCGACAACCTGACCGGAGTGGCGAAGATCCCTACAGTTCAATGACAGGACGCTACGACATCGCGGGTTATCTCGATTACCAGGGCTCCATTTTTACGACTCGATTCGATGCCAACTCATACCTCGTCCTCTCGAAAGCAATGGACACGTTTGAAATCGACCGCGGTTACGGTTCAGAAGAGGAAGCGCTGCGGCGAATTCAGGCGCGGCTGCTGCTAGTAGGCATCTCTTCGGACTGGCTCTTTAGTCCCGGCGAAGTTCAGGCGCTTGCCTCAAGGGCCAGGGCTGTGGGTGTGAAAGCTGACTACACTGAGATTGCTTCGTCACATGGTCACGATGCCTTTTTGGCTGATGTCGAATTGTTGAGCCCGATCGTCAGGGCACATCTGGAAGAACGAAGATATGCCGCACTCGCGAGTGCAAGTGGTTACCGGTGACGGACTACGATCGCCATAGGGATCTACACCTTACCCCACCAAAAAACATAGACTAATATTGACGGCGTTAGCCGCATTATTAAGTCGCTGCCACGCCGTCCACGACTGCTTAGTTTACCCTGAACGAAATAGCCGATCGCGTTGGCTGGCGGAATTGAGATATCCGTCAAGTTGTCCTCATTAAGGAGGTGACCCTTGCCAGCAGAAAACCTGATCAAATTGTTGGAACGCATTCATCTCTACTCTAAGCAGTGCGCTGGCCTGGCAGCGCTTTGCTGATGCGCTCAAGGCTTATGATCATTTATAGTTGCATTACCGAAGGAAACGAGAGGTGTTCACTGGTCTCCGAAGAATGCAAGCGATAAGCATCGATCTCAACGCATATAGAAGAAGGGGTTCTTATGACTGATCAGAAAAAGCAAATCCTCGCACCGACAATCACGACCAAAGACGGCACGCAGATCTACTACAAGGATTGGGGTAAGGGGCAGCCTGTAGTCTTCAGCCATGGCTGGCCGCTAAGCGCGGACGCGTGGGACGACCAGATGGTTTTTCTGGCTGCCCGAGGGTACCGCTGCATCGCGCATGACCGCCGCGGCCATGGCCGCTCGAGCCAACCCTGGGATGGAAACGAAATGGATACGTATGCCGACGACCTGGCAGCGCTCGTTGAAGCCCTCGACCTGAAGGCCGCAATCCACGTTGGTCACTCCACGGGTGGCGGCGAAGTCGCCCGTTATATCGGCCGTCACGGCACCAAACGTGTCGCCAAGGCCGTGCTGATTGGCGCGGTGCCGCCGCTGATGTTGAAAACAGACGCGAATCCCGGCGGGTTGCCCATCGAAGCGTTCGATGAGATCCGCGCCGGCGTTCTCGCCGACCGCTCGCAGTTCTTCAAGGATCTCAGCGCGCCGTTCTACGGGGCTAACAGGCCGGCCGCCAAGGTCTCGCAAGGCCTGCGGGACTCCTTCTGGCTGCAAGGCATGCAGGCCGGATTCAAAGGCATCATTGACTGCATCAAGGCCTTCTCCGAGACCGACTTTACTGAGGATCTCAAGAAGTTCGACGTGCCAACGCTGATCCTGCATGGCGACGATGACCAGATCGTGCCGATCGGCGCCTCGGCCCTTCTCTCATCCAGGATTGTTAAGGGGGCCACACTGAAGGTCTATCCGGGCGCGCCGCACGGCATGTGCTCAACCCTTAAGGACCAGGTCAACGCGGATCTGCTCGAGTTCGTCAAGACGCGGCGATCAGCATCGGCATAACTGACAATCGTAAAGGTAAGCGGTGCAGTTGGCCCGACTGTTTCTTTTCATTGCGCTGGCGGTGGTAGCAGCACTCAAATTCCGCATCGGGCCGGCCGGCCGTCCGCGGGTCCGGGCGGCTTGATCCAATTGCATGTGCTGTTCATCGTAATAATGGAGACTGAAGTGTTGTTATGAGTAATCCAGAAATCGTTAGACTCAAGAACGCAGTTACCGATCGCGACCACGCTTCGGGGCCGCAAGGCGCGTCAGTGACGCTGCTCGAGTATGGCAACTTCGAGTGTGGTCACTGCGGACGCGCCTATCCAGTAATCAAGGAAGTGCAAAAAGCCCTGGGCGACAACTTGCGTTTTGTCTTCCGTCACTTCCCAACTGTGCAAACTCACCCACATTCCTTGCGTGCCGCCGAAGCGACAGAAGCTGCTGGAGCGCAAGAAAAATTCTGGGAAATGCACGACCAACTGTTCACGCATCAACAGGCCCTGGAGGATCATGATCTTTCGCGCTACGCCAAACGCATCGACCTTGATGCTGAAAGGTTCGCACGCGACATGGCCGAGAATACTTTTCTCAAACAGATTGAGACTGACTACAACCGTAGTCTCTTCGACGAGCATGTGACAGGTACCCCGACGTTCTACATCAATGAGGTGCGCTACACAGGCGCTACTAATATCGAGAGTCTGTTGGCGGCGATAAAACAAGCGGACACCGAAGGGCGAATCCGATTGCCGGAAAGGGCCGGCGGAATAAGGGGTGTCCTTGGTCGACTGCGCCGAGGCGCCAATGGCTGACCCCCTGGTGAGAGAGATAGCTATGACCGATCCGGCAGCGCTGAATCCTGCTTCACCAGCCGAGCACATGTTTCCGGTACTGACTCCGGTGCAACAGGCACGCATTGCTGCGCACGGACGAGTGCGACAAGTCCAGTTTGGCGAAACACTCGTTGAACCGAATGACCATGCCAGGAGCTTTTTCGTCGTCATCACGGGTCACCTCAATATCGTTCGGACGTCAGGAACTGACGAGGAAGTTGTGGCCGTCAGTGCCCCGGGTACGTTTACCGGCGAACTCAATATGCTCTCCGGTCGTCGAGCACTCGTCCGCGTCCGCGCAGGCGAACCCAGCGAAGTTATCGAGGTCGATCGCGAGCAACTGCTATCTCTTGTCCAGACTGACAGCGAGCTGAGCGACATTCTTATGCGCGCTTTCATCCTGCGAAGGTTGGAGCTGATCGCGCGCGGGGTCGGAGAGGTCGTACTCATCGGATCAACTCATTCCCTGGGTACGCTTCGCATCAAGGAGTTCCTGACGCGCAACGGGCACCCGTACTCCTACATCGATCTCGACCGCGACGCCGGCGTTCAGGATCTGCTGGATCGCTTCAACGTCGCGGTCACGGACCTGCCAGTGCTGATTTGTCGTGGCCAGGTCGTGCTTAGGAACCCGGCCAATCATCAGATCGCGAACTGCCTCGGCTTCAACGAGGGGATCGACCAGACGCAACCACGTGACCTGGTCATTGTTGGCGCCGGACCTGCGGGCCTGGCGGCCGCAGTGTATGGCGCATCTGAGGGACTCTCTGTCCTGGTGCTGGAGTCGAGCTCGCCAGGTGGTCAGGCCGGTTCGAGTTCGAAGATCGAGAACTACCTCGGCTTCCCGTGGGGTATCTCGGGGCAGGACCTCGCGGGGCGCGCGTATACACAGGCCCAGAAGTTCGGGGCCCAGGTGCTGATCGCGAAAGATGCCAAACGGTTAGCGTGCGACCGGAGACCATACGCAATCGAGATCGACGACGGTCCGCGAGTATCGGCGCGCACGATCGTCATTGCGACGGGCGCTCAGTACCGCAAACTGCCTCTGGAAAACCTGTCGCAGTTTGAAGGTGCCGGTGTCTACTACGGCGCAACACATCTGGAGTCGCAGTCGTGTGGTGGTGAAGAGGTAATTGTGGTGGGAGGAGGAAATTCCGCCGGCCAGGCCGCAGTCTTCCTGGCGGAAACGGCCAGGCATGTGTACATGCTGGTCCGGTCAAACGGGCTGGCGGATAGCATGTCGCGCTACCTGATTCGTCGCATCGAAGAGAGTCCCACAATTGAGTTGCGAAAACACACAGAACTCACCGCCCTCGAAGGGAGTGACCATCTTGAGCGCGTGCAGTGGCGGGATAGTCAGACGGGGAGGGTCGAGACTCGCAACATCGGCCACGTCTTCGCAATGACGGGCGCCGTTCCCAATGCCCACTGGCTTGATGGATGTGTTGCGCTGGACGCCAAAGGTTTCATCAAGACAGGACCAGATCTGTCGCCCGACGATTTGGCCGCCGCGCATTGGCCGCTCGCGAGGGCTCCATATCTCCTTGAAACCACTTTGCCCGGGGTTTTCGCGGTGGGCGACGTGCGGGGAGGCAACATCAAACGTGTGGCGTCCGCCGTCGGTGAAGGATCGATTGCGGTCGCCTTCGTACATCAGGTGCTAAAGGAATAGAGGAGAAGATGATGGCTGAGGATGCTTGCTCACACATAGGAGCGATTAAGACAGTCAAACATGCAAAGCGGCGGGAGTGCGAAGACTGCGTAAAAATCGGCGCTGAGTGGGTCCATCTACGGACGTGTCAAACCTGCAACGCAACCCTGTGTTGTGACGACTCGCCGAATCGCCACGCCACAAAGCACGCGCATGCGAGCGCACATCCAGTGATTGCATCAGCGGAGCCCGGGGAGCGTTGGTTGTATTGTTATCCCGACGATGCATTTGCAGAGTATTGAGTAAATGGAAACAGAGATCGTCCTACCAGGTCACAGGTGCGTCCGGTGGTCCAATGTCAACAGAAGGTTCCGGCGAGACATCGGTGACACCGGGAATCGACCGCAGCCGCTCGACGACGACGTCGCTGGCCTCCCCGATGATGCATCCGATCTCGTCGAGGACTTGCTCGACGGCGAAGCCAGCCTCGGTCAGTTTCTTCTTGATGTCTCCGAGCGACCGGTCACCCGACGTGGTGACAACCCATCTTTTTTTTAGCGCCATTGTATGCCTCCGCAAGTTAACCGTATCCGCCAGGAGGACGACTCCCGGCGGGTAAGATTCTAACGCAGTCGGCTTTATGGTGCTTGGACGAGGCCCGCGCCGACCCGCGTCGCCGGTAACGGCAGCACCCTGGCTGTCGCTCGCAACCTATTCCACAAGGCCATGCCCCGCAGATTGGGGGACGTTTCAGCCCACAACGCCGCGCAACCGGCAACGTGTGGAGTGGCCATGCTGGTGCCGCTCTTGAAGCCGTACCGGGTCGGCCGGGGCACGGACGAGAAGACATCCCGACCCGGAGCCGCGATCTCGATCTTGCCGAAGTTGGAGAACGACGACGGACTGAGGTTCTGATCGAGCGAGGCCACGGACATGATGGTTGGTGAGTTGGCCGGAGCGCCGGTGATGGAAGCCGCATTACCTGCGGCTGCGATCATCAGGCAGCCGTTGTTCAGCGCGGCCTGTCCCGCCGCCGTGTACGAGGGTTGCACTGCCGACTGCGAGCCGAGAGACATGGAGATTACCGCACAACGGTTGGCAATTGCCCAGTTCATGCCAGCGAGTACGCTGGCCCCGACGCTCGATCCAGAGTTGCTCAACACTTTGCCGACGAAGATCGAGGCGCGGAAGCCAATGCCGTACCGTGGTGTCGTGCCCGCTGGCGCCTTTGGACCGCACGACGTGCCGATGCAATGGGTGCCGTGGCTGTGGAGGTCCTGGACGGGCTGGCCGACGAAGGTAGCACTGGCAAACGAGCGCCCGATGAAATCCGGGTGGCCCAGATCCATGCCGGTGTCGAGCACCGCGACCTTGATACCAGCGCCGCTGCGTAGGCTCGGCGGAACTCTACACGCGTTCAGCCCCCACGTCGCGCCGAGAACCAACACTCCTTCTTCGGCTTCCAGTAGCGGCGGTCCGCCCCGTCGCAAGTCCTTGCTGATCGTCTCAGCTGCCCGGAGGAAGCCGCGTAGGTACTCACTGGGGTTGCTCTCAGTCTCCTGGCCAAAGCCCCGCAAGAACTCACCGGGAGTACCCTGAGCGAAAACGAAGTACTCGGGGTCAATCGACTCGATTGGGCTGTCTGTGGCGATCTCCGTCTGTGCACTCATGCTCCGCTCCTGAGCCGCGGCTCCTCCGAGCAGCGCCACCCCGATTTCCGGGAACACCACAGCGTCAGCGTCCCCAACACTCTCGAGCATGGCCGCCTGATCCTTAAAGTCTCGCGCATCAGCAACGCGCATTCTTTGTCTCGACACTCGCAGGGACTGTATGCCCTCCTCGGCCGCCCCTTCCTTGAACGTGACCAGGTATCGCCCGGTCTCAAGGCTATCGTCGCCGCGTTCGAGCGCGGCGAGCAGCATTTCATCGATCGGGGACGACGTGCGAGTGGCAGCCGTGCCGCCCGATGGTTTACTACGAGCTTTCTTTGTTGCCATGACTGATCCTCCAAATAAATAGTGACTCTCCCAAGGGCTGGAATTATTCCCAAGGGCCGGAATCATAAAACCGAAGTTAGGACAAGAGTTCCTATCCCCTGCAGGTCTGCCCGATATCCTGCGAAGTGGTGGGGCAAGCCGGCCGTAAGATTATCTTGAACTGTCGAACAAACGCACGCGGCAATTGTAATTTATTCAGCAACGGATTTGACTCCTGAATTTTCACACAAAGAACGGAAACATGGTAAGGCTGCTCTGAAGATGGATCGCGGCGTTCTGAGTAAGATTATTGCCAGTGGAGAGGTCTGTATTCGAGGCGACCGCCTCGATAGTCGTGGCGTTAAACTCCGTAAGTAAAATGACCTATCAGAATTGTGGATTGCGGATCAGGGCCTTGCACGTGGAGCGGCGCGAACTTTTTGTTCAAGCGCCATGATCGCTGCGAGCGCCGCATCTTTTTGATCCTTGCCCCAGGGAGGACCAACGGATTTACCCAACGACGCGATTCTTTTTGACAGGCTGGCCGCGGGAACTGCAAGGGTGGCCAGGGCGCTCGTGAGCAACGACTTTTCCGGTATCTCGACAAGGGGAAGCTCGCAAGCCCCAGCAGCTCGAGCTAACACGTCGCGGAATAAAACGCCTTCTGCTTTATGCATGCGGAAGTGGACCGCAAGAATTTCATCGACTGTCCACTCAGGCATTGGCTCGCCGACGAGCAACGCGCAACCTACGACTTCGTGACCTTCATCGCGGGCGCGTTTGATGGCGGCGCGCATTTCTCGAAGTGCGATCCGGCGCGCCGAGTCGATACCGCGTTTTACTGTCTTCCGAGCCTCATTCGACGCCAGGTCTTCCGCAGCGTGATATGGTTGTTTTGCCCACTCTTCCTCGACCAGATCGACGCGACGCCGATCGAGTACAGTAACGTCACTGCCAGATACGCCGAGAACAATAAGGGCCGCCCATCCCGAGTGGGCTTTGAATCCAAATGCTGCCTTCATAAAACCTACCCGTCCTGAAGCTCGCTCCGGAATAGGTTCTAACCTTTCTCAAGCTACCGCTGCAACCTGCCTCTCGGCTTTCCGCAGGCATGACATTGAAGGCTTAAGCGACCGCGTCACCAGTACTGGACAAGGCGCTTGACGTAACACTCGATCCACATTCGATCCGAATAGAGCCCGCATACCGAAACCCGCACCATGTGCCCCCAGGCAGATGAGGTCAATGTTGTTCTTTTCCGCGTAGTTAAGTATTTCGCGATAAGGCTGACCCTCTCTGACGGCGTGCTTGATGTCGCACCACAGATGGGCCTCCGGAGGAACCACTCTTTGCAAACGGTGCGCTGCCTTATGATAAGTTTCTTCTCGCCCTAGTGGATAACACGAGATCTCCGATTCATTGAGAGTGAAAGGCGGAAGTACATGCAGCAAATGCAACTCCGACTGATACTGTTGTGCGAACGATAACGCATAGTTGAGAGCCAATTCGGAGTAGTCTGAGAAATCGTAAGCTACGAGAACACGTTTCAGTTCGATCTTAGTGTCAGAGCCGCTTACCCAATCGCGTTCATCTGTATGCATCACTAAAACAGGGCAGGGCGCGGTCCGTGAGACCGATTCGGCAGTCGATCCCAACAGCGCCGCGCGATGCGGTCGTCGGCGGGAGCGCATGACGATCAGGTCAACGCCGTACGTGGCAGCCTCCCGGGCAATCGCTGCGCCGGTGTCGTCACAAGTTACGACCAGGCTTTTCCAATCGAGTCCAGCCAGGTCAGCCGAACCCGAATGCTTCTGGAGCGCCTTCCTGATTGCCTGAGCCGCTTCATCTTGGGCGTCCGATGTCGCCAGCGACTGATCGGTCAGGGCGCAATGCAAAAGAATCAGTTCGGCGTTATACGCTCGCGACAACGCTATCGCATAACGCAGAGCCTCGTCGGAATCGGGCGAGAGATCGGTGGGACAAAGGATGCACTCGATTTTCATAAACTTGTTCAGGGTCGCAGCCCCGCCTCCTGAGGTGCTTTCGGTTCTTTGGGTTAATGTTTGGTTTGCACCCGCTGCCAGCACTCAAGGCAAAACGCTATCGCGGGATCAAAATCGAGCTTTGTGTCCTCGATCCATCTGCCACACTTACTGCAATTGCCGTATGAACCTGCCATCAATCGATCGAGCGCGTCATCGATTTTGCGTAACCTCACCTGAAGTAGCTCGCGGTGCCAGTTTTCAGTGCCCGTGGCGTCTGCTTTAGACATTCCCGTGAATCCTGTTTGAGTTTCAAGACCTGGTCGAAATTCTTTGAGGAGAGCTTCGCAAATGTCCTCTCTTTCAGAGTGCAGCCGGTTCCAGACAAACCCGCCATTTCGATCAACTGCATGGTCAATTCCTTGAATGTTGTAATTGGTGCTCACGATGGTGTTCTCTTTCATGATTGCTTTCCTTTCCGGCTCACTGCTGTGTTCTTAGCCCTCAGCCACACCTGTAATGCGATCGATACGAATCCGAAACACGACACTATCCGGCGCGGCGGCGTCCTGCACTATCATTGACTCCACCGGAGTCAACAGCGGAAAGCGAGCAAGCAGCTTGCCGAGGATGGACCTCCGGTCACTCGGGACGCGAATTTCTTCGAAGTTGCCGTAGGCAATGACACTGCGCCACTCACAGTCATTCTCGATTTCATCCATTTGAAGGCAGGCGCGTGGATGCGCGCGCAGCATCTCGATTTTTCGGCCAGGCAAGGAGTGACTGTAGATTGACTCGTTCTCAAACACGTAATTGATCGGCACAACATACGGCTCGCCATTAGCAACGCAGCCGAGACGCCCGATTTTTCCGCCAGCGATCAAGTTCCGCGCTTCCGCCTCGCTCAGCATTCTTGTCATAGCACTCTCCAGCTACCAGTTGACACTAGGGCCATTTCTCCCCCTGACGAGTCGCAACGTGTGTGCCACTGGAAATGCGCAGAAAAAGAGGGTTGATAGGAGAGGTCGCTGAGGACTATTTCGAGGTTATGAGTAGAAATACCCAGTTCCGGGCTATCGGATTAATACTTAGATTTGGAGGAGGGCAACGGCTCATTGGCCAGTGGAAGACGAATGCTGAAGGTCGAGCCTTTGCCTGGAGAAGAACTTACCTCGACACGGCCGCCATGAGCGCGAGCGATACGACGCACGGCGGGCAACCCGAGGCCGGTGCCTTCCCGGGTGGTTGTGAAGAACGGATTAAAAATACGGGCGAGATCTTCCTCACTAATGCCGCGCCCATTATCTGTGACTTCAATGACGGCTTCTTCCTCGGTTTCTGCCTCACTATCGCTTTCAGCGCGTCTGACGCTGACTCTGACTTCACCTTCATTTGCGATGGCTTCAAGAGCATTGATAATAAGATTCAGCACAGCATCTTCCACCTGAGCGGCGTCCGCCAAGAGCTCGATGTCGGCCAATGGGGGCTCAAATTCAATGCGCACTCGGTGGTTGAGCGTTGCTCCGCCGGTGAGTTGTGCTCTGGCGACATTAACGGCTCTCTGTGTCAGTTCCGTCAATGATGTATGCGCCGGGTTGAGCGGGCGCGGCCGTGCTCGATCAAGCAGCGCTCGAACTGTCCCATCGATTCGTTCCACCTGATGTCGCACGGCCTCGAGCGTTTCGAGCTCGGGATCATTAGCGTCGCGGCGTCGAATCAAGATATCGACGGCGCCTTGGATGCCGGCGAGTGGATTCTTAACCTCATGAGCCAGACCTGCTGCCAGCTCGCCAACGAACGAAAGCTGCGCAGCGCGTTGTAGCTCCGCCGCCTGTTGTCGTATCTGCTCCTCCGCCAGCTTGAGGTTGGTGATGTCGTGACGAATGGCTACGTACTGGTAGGGCTTTCCAACACCGTCCAGGAAGGGAACTATGGTCGTATCAACCCAGTAGATGCTCTTGTCCTTCGCGCTGTTTCTCAGTTCGCCTTTCCACACCTTGCCATGGGCAATTGTGGTCCAGAGATTTCGGATAAACTCTTTCGGGTGGTAACCGGAATTGATGATGCGATGATCCTGACCGAGCAGTTCGTCACGCGAGTATTTGGAGATACGGCAGAACTCATCGTTGACATAGTTGATGATACCCCGCGGGTCGGTGATGGCCACGATCGTCGACTGATCGAGGGCGAACTTGATGCCGGCAAGCTCCTTGAGTGACTGTTGGAGTGCCAGCTTGGAACCAAAGCGTTCTGTATCTTCGAAGGAGTTTCTCTTCACTGCAACCCTGCGAGGTAGATGCCGCTCGGCCTCAGCCCGTTTCTTTAGCGGCCACGCTAGCTTCCTCCAACTTCTTCAGGCGGTAGCGAAGCTGGTCGCGCGAGATGCGCAGCAACTCGGCGGCCTTGGTTTGATTTCCGCCGCTACGTTCAATGGCTTGACTGACCAACGACATCTCAAGCTCTTCCAGCGACACGCCTGCCATCGGCAAACGAAAAAGCGGTGCCGTTGCGCCGACTGCTCGCGCGTCGTCTGTGGTCGGTTGCTTCGCGCCCGCGGCCAGGCTTCGCGGCACATACTTCATCGTGATCAAGTCGCCATCCTCGAGGATTAAGGCCCGCTCGATCACGTTACGCAGCTCGCGGACGTTTCCAGGCCAATCGTAAAGCCGGAACGCTGTCGCAACATCCGGCGCAATTCCATGAACCTGCTTGCGAAGTCTTTTGGCAAACGAAACGATGTAGTGTTCCGCCAGGGCCATCACGTCGTCGCCACGCTCGCGTAACGATGGAATGTCGATTTGGATGACCGACAAGCGGTAATAAAGATCCAAACGAAATTTGCCTGCTTCACTTTCCGTTTTCAAATCGCGATTGGAAGCGGCGATGATGCGAGCATTAAAAGAAATATCTTTCAACCCACCTACCCGGCGGAATGCGCCTACTTCCAGCACGCGCAGAAGTTTCGCTTGCAAGCTCAGCTCCACTTCACCAATTTCATCAAGAAAAAGCGTGCCGCCTTCAGCCTGTTCAAACAAACCCTCTTTCCGCGCTTTCGCGTCCGTAAACGCTCCCTTCTCATAACCGAAGAGCTCGCTTTCGATCAACGCACTCGGTAAGGCAGCGCAGTTGATAGCAACGAACGGACCTTGGGCACGGTTTGATTGATAGTGAATTGCCTTGGCGACCAGATCCTTACCAGTGCCGGATTCGCCTTGAAGCAAGACTGATAAAACTTCGCTTTCGGCGACCTTTTGTGCAATTGCCAACATTTCCCGCATCGCCGGCGACTTACCGATGATCTGATCAAAGCTGAACTGTTGCGCGCGCTCGAGGCGAAACAGGCTCACTTCACGCCGCAAGCGGCTTGCTTCAATACCATTGCGAATAGCGACGTGAAGCTCTTCAAAACTGATCGGCTTGCCAATGAAATCGTAGGCGCCGCCGCGCAACGCCGCGATGGTTTCGTCCACCAAAACGTTGGCCGTAATCATGATCACCACGGCATCCTGCTGACGGTGGCGGATCTTCCGCAGTACATCAAGACCCGATCCATCGGGCAGGTTGATGTCGAGCAACACGGCCGAGGGCGGCTCTGCCTCAAATGCGGCCAACGCGGCGCTGGCAGTTTCTGCTTCAATTGGCTCAAAGCCCCAGCCGCGCAGCGCCTCGCCCAGCGACCACCGAATCATCTTCTCGTCATCGACGACGAGGATTTTGGGTTTGTCGTTTTTCAGGAGCTAATTCTCGCTTTGAGGTTTAGACCAATTTGAAACCTTTAGAAGTATATGAGAAGAGGCGAGCTTCACGGAAGTTGCCCGCCCTACTTCGTTGCAATCTGCCCAGCTTTAGCCGATGCTGCTTGCGCCCCAATCTCCTTATCGGAAGGCCTTGCCGAAGCTGCCAGATGCTGCTTGAAAAGAGTCGCGGTCGCGGTCAGAAAATCATAGGATGTCACTATCCCCACAAGCTGGTTGCCATCCACTACCGGAAGGCAACCAATACCAGAGCGTCGCATGATCTCGATGGCTTCCAGCGTGGGTGTCGTCGAGGTCACGCAGGTTGGATTTGGCTTCATGATCTCGCGCACGGTCAGCGAAGTCGCATCGGGTGTAGTTGGGCTACGGCTCAACAGACGTAAAAGCCCGCGATGAGTTACCAGTCCCACCAGGCGGCCATCTTCGTCTTCAACAGGAACATGCCTGATGTGTCGCCAGTCCATCAAGCTGGCGGCCAGATCGACCAGATCGTTAGGCCGTACGGTGAACAAATCGGTTGACATAAATTGTCCGACGGTTTGATAGCTCTGGCTCCAATCGTCCAATTCGCCCGCTTTTGCTAATTTCCAATAGTGCACTGGTTTGCCGTCCTTCTGTCGAGCAAGAATTGTTGAAGTTAAGAGGCGCGCACGCACATCGTTTGATTCGTGAGTATTATTAAGGCCGGCGAAAGACTTCAGCATCCATTGCGCTCCTGTTTGGCCGCTGCGAACACGTTCTTCTACCACGCCAAGATACCTATCAATGTCGTTTGAATCGACCTTAGCCTGTTGGAGGCCGGCGCGCGCAAATGGCAAAAGGTCATTCAGAATCAAAGAAGTCGCGCTGAGGCTTTTGCCGTCAAGCCATTTCAACTGCGCATTCAATCCGTGCCGGGCAGCCGCGAAGAAGTTTTCCTTGGCATCGTCGAAACTTATGCGCTTCGCAATCTCGCCGTACTCCTGTGGCAATGCGACCATCAGCCCAACAAAGAAAGCGGTGTTTGCTATCTCATCTTGCACGGTTGGCCCGGATGGCAGTGCGCGATTCTCGATCCGCAAGTGGGCAACTCCATCTGCAACACCATAGCAAGCCCGGTTCCAGCGCCACACCGTGCCATTGTGCATTCGCAGAGCCGAGAGAAGGGGAGTCTCGCCTCGCGCCAATACTTGAAATGGATCTTCATCCGGTTGTGTGATCATGATCGGGCGGAAGCGAGAAATCTGATCATGGAAAAGTTCTACAACCGAATTCTTGAGCCACTGGTCGCCAAAACTCACTCGGGTTGGTTGGCTGCGGGCCAATTGTGTACGGGAACGAGTGTCGGTCGAGTGTTGGAACAACGCCACACGCGTTTCCTGCCATAACCGGTGCCCAAACAAGAGAGGGGAATTAACTGCCGCTGCGAGCACCGGAGCTGTAATCGCCTGGGCCATGTTGTAATGCGAGGCAAACTCGGCCGGGCTGGTCTGAAAATGTACCTGGAAACTTGTGTTGCACGATTCCATCATAATGTTGTCGTGCGTGATCTGGAGTTCGTCCAGCCCTTTTATGTGAATTGAAAAAGGTCCGCCTCGGAGCCGAATCACACCGTCGTTTAACTGATAGTAGCGCGGAATCGGCGCAAGGTTTTCCAGCGTCAGATCTGATTTTTGCAGCGTCGGCAAAATGCCGGAAAGAAGCACATCGGCGTCGAAGGTTCCGGCACTCCTACTGACCAACCCAAGGAGTTCCACTAGCTCTTGCTCCAGCAAACGAAAACATCGTCCGGTCAGTGGCAGAGGAGTAAGATTGGCTTCAAGATTGAATCTAGCGATCTCAGTTGTAAGGCGAGAGTCCTTTGCGCGATCTAAAACTTCCAAAGAAATCGGTGCAGGCCGCATGTTGCGATCGACGAGGAACATTTCCTGTTCGGCGCCGATTCGCGTCACGCCAGTTTCGAAGCCGCCGTTTTCGATCATGTATTCAAGGGCGCGCAGATCCTCAAGCAGCGCCTTCATAAAGACCCGCGACTTTGTCTCGTTAAACTGCTGATCGACGTTGTGTTCGCCCATAGGTATGTCAGAAAACGATTAACGCCTGCACCAGAGGAGATCCAAGTATTCAGGACTTATAAGATTGCTTCGGCAATTCATATGCCGATCGGTCAAAGCGTGGGGGAGTGCGGATATCAGTTGCCGCGGCAGAGCGTTGGTTGCGGGTTTTTGCTCACTCTGAGGAATTTCGCCCCTCGATTCCTCGTTTCAAAGCCAGCTTCATTTCTTTTCGTGGATGGCATTCAACGCACTGAAACATTGAAATATCGCCGAGGTTCACTGGATGCTGAAATGGCTTGTTGGCCTTGTGGCATCCCAGGCACTTCCCCTCAGCCAGTCCCCCGAGTTCGACCGGGTGCTGGAACGGCCCGATCTTTACGTTTTTTTCTGGTGGCCCGGCAGAATCGTAGATTACCGAGTGGCAGACGTTGCAGTTGTTTGAAACAACTTTGCCGGTATCGCTGACGTGCTCGCCGTCATGACAGCGAAAGCAACCCGAAAAATAAAAATGGCCGATGTTGTTAGGGTGAGTTTGCCAGTCAGTCTTCATCTCCGGAAAAAAGTAGGTCTGAAAGATGCGCTGAATTTCCGTGACGGCGTTTTCGATCGCACGCTGCTTCTGCGTGTACACGTCTTTGTAGTTCGTTTGATAGAACTGGGTCACGCCGGTCTGAATTCCGCTTAGCGCCTGGGGTGTTGTGTCGTATTTGCTACTCAGAACCTCCACAGCTTTCCGTTTGAGATAGGGCAGCGAAGGATCCAGCTTGCCGGCCACCAAGGCCTGATCGACGGCAAGATCTGGCGGCAGATAGACATGCGCGGGACGATTATGACAATCGACGCAGTCCATCCGGCGCTTATCGGCGGAGGCAATCTGTTCCGGTGACGGCGGTCGCGTGCGATCATAATACTGAGTGACATTGCCTTGTCGATCTTTGATTTGCACCCAGGGAATTACCTGCCGATGATCATCCGTGGAGATGTAAGTGATTTCGTTCGCAATATTCATGTGCCAGTGGATGCCCGTGACTGGCCCGGCAGTCGAACTGCCGCCGCCGACGTTTATCAGCATGCGTGTTTGACGCAGGGTGTTCTGTTCGTCATAGCCGTAATGATTGAAGATTTTCATTTGCACGCCAAAAAACTTTTCGGGCCAATGACACTGTTCACAAGTTTCAGGAGCAGGGCGGAGGTTGTGTACCGGGGTGCTGATTGGCCGCGAATATTTATTGAAGGTTACTGAATAGAGTTGGTAGGCGCCGGAAAGTTTTGAGCGCGCATACCAACCAGCGCCGGATCCGACGTGACAATCAACACAGCCTACTCGCGCATGGGCGCCGGCCTGGTAGGCCATGAATTCCGGTTTCATCACCGTATGACAAGTCTGGCCACAGAAGGGGACTGATTCGGTATATTCGAACGCGCGATAGCTTCCGAAAGCGCTGGCGGAGATGAAGAAAAACGTGACCACGAGAAAAGCAAGAAAACCACGACGCGCATAAGGGTCGTTCAAATCCAGCTTTGGGTAAGCTGTGATATGATCGGGCGTAGTTCGCCGTCGCCGCCGCCGCTCCAAAACCATGCCCAATGCGACAACGAATAGGCCAAACATCAGGATCGTGGGAAAAATTATGTACGTGAGAATCCCCACGTACGGATTCTCAACAGTCGATGTGATCTCGATGAAAAACAGGAGCAAGACGCTTGCGAGGCTGGCGATAACAATGGCTGCCCCCACAAAGCTGATGTAGTTGCGGAAGAGGCTGGGCCGTTGTGGGGTCATTGGTCCTGGTTCGATCTCACCCATCTTGTTCTCCGCTAAGATAGACAATCAAGTCGACTACCGCAAGGATGACATAAACCCAAGATCGTTAGTGTTTTCGTACTCAATCACGGTTGCGGACGCAGGCACCAATTGGGACACGCTCAGTCCGCCGGACGTTCATCCAATGTTGGCTCCGCGGTTTTCACTTCGTCTTGCGCTGCCTGTTCTTTCATCTGTTCGTATGCCAGTTCGTGCTCTTCCTTGTAAAAGTCTTCGGACACTCGCCCATCGATGAAGGCAAAGTTAACCGGATAAACGTCAGGATCGAAAATCACCTGGTAAAAGTGCCAGACGATAATTGCGAGCGTTGCCAGCACGGCTTCGTAAAAGTGCACTGCTCCGCCGAGATATGGGAGGGTCTTGCCGGCACCATGACAACCCTGACACTGTAGCGCGGGCTGCGGAGTTTCTTGCGGCGCGGTAGCCCGGTCGCTCACGGTTCTTATACGAGCGTCGGGCGCGGTGTCTCCAGGTTCTTGCGTGGTACTCGGAGGTCGAGCAGGAGGGGCGGACTTCTCGTTGGCCTGAGCTTGCGCTCGGGTCAAATGGTTTAGCCAGTACGCCGCCGAGAGCAGAAGAAGGAGCGCGACAATGATGAAGAGTGCGTACCGCTTCATAGATTGCGCTTCACTCTGCGTGCAAAAATCTCCTCTGAAGATGTCCCGACCGCGTCGGACGGCGTATGAATCTCAAGCCGTTAAGGCAAGAACGGGCAACTCAAAGGGGTCCACCTAGCTTGACCCTTCGATTACTGTTTCAGCGATTTCATGTAACTGACCGAGTCCGCGTGGTGAAGAATTAAAACGCTATACCTTCAGCGACTTCATATACGCAATCAGCGCCTTGGCCTGATCGGCATTGATGCCTTTCTCGGCAAAGCCTGGCATGTTTGGTGGCTTTTCGGCCTTTTTGCCCTTCAATACCGATTCAACCATTTGATCCTCGGGGTGGGTCGAATCCCATTTCTTCTCCGCCTTAGCGCCATGGCACGCAAAACATTTTGTCTTGTAAGTAGCCGCCACATCGTCCGTGTCCGCCCGTGTGGGTACCGAGATCAGTGCCAGTGTTAATAACAGCGGCGCGGCGGCTGCTGCAACTGCGAACTTTTTTAATCGATTAGTACTCATGGATTCCAATTTACCTTTCTAGTGAACTAGGTTCCCCGCTAACGGGAGCGCAATGACCGTGCCGAAGAACAAAATGGCGAACTATCAATGTAAACCTCAGAAATAAGGGTAAAACCTGTTCCCAAGCGGTCTAATGCGCGGGCTTTTGCTCAAAAAGAGGGAAACTTTCCGCAATCCTAGCGTCCGACAACCCTTCGGTTTGTCGTTGGTTTGGACTCCAGCCACCTCGAAAAACTGCGGAGCGACCTTCGCGCCAACACCAAACTACAGTTCGACAGATCTGCCTATCATTTTGCTGCCTTCTTATGACACGCCACGCACTTCTTTGACGTTGGCGGAGTGACGTCCCTTCTGGTCTTAACGATTTCGTCGTGACAGCCGGCACAGTTACGATGGAACGCCTGCTGGTTAGTCAGTGTCACTAACTCAGTTCCGGTTTCGAACTTGATCTGCGGGATTTCCGGCAGCAACTTCGGTTTCGCATCCGCCCGGGCGTGGCAATCGCGACACACGGCGCCGACTGCATTTGGGTCTGTCGCCAGAATCGCGGCCGTCAGACTGGTTGTGCGATCTGCCGGCCAGACTGTCTTGAGCGGTGGATGCTTTGCTGCTTCGGCGGCCGGCTGTGCTGTGTGGTGACACTCGATACACTCACTCGGTCCGGTTCCTTCCAAATTCCGGTTCTTGGTTGTGTGGTTGATGTGACTGAATGCCACTAGGCCCAGCTTCGCCTCAGTCGCAAGTATGTATGTGTCTTGAGGTTTTTTAGTGTCCTGTGCTGACACGTCGAGAGTCGCACTTGATGTGCCGGAGTCCACAGCGACAGCAACCATAAGAAATGCAAAAGTGGCAAAGAGTTTCCTAATTCAACCTCCTCCGAACTAATCCAGTGCAAGCTCCAAGCTAGAAATGCCATCTAGGTCCAGTGTGGCAACGCTTGCAAACGGAAAAGTTATCGCCGCCGAACGCGCGCTTGCCGTTATGGCAAGACATACAGCTCATACCGCGGCCCGTTGCGTGATGGTTGAGAGGTTCCGGCGCCGTGACTTGCCTTCGCTGCGGCAGTCCCGCTCTAACCTGGTGGCATTCGTTGCAAGTTACTTTTTGATGTTTGGCATGATTGAATCCTACGCGGAATGCCTGGGCGAATTCAGGAGTCCGAGAGTAACTATCCAACTGGTGACACGTGCCGCACGAAGAGATGTCGCGGCCACCAGATTGCGCTCGAGGCGTATGGCATCGATAACAAGTTGTGTGTGCGTCAAATCCCGCGGGTATTAAGAGGGCAATGCCGCCACGCGATGGGCGATGACAAGTCGCGCAACTCACGCCGGCCATATTCAAATGTCGGGAGTGATCGAACTTCATTCTGAAGCTCTTCAGGCGCGGGAAAGACTTCAGTGCGCCCGTTTTGACGTCCGTGTGGCAGATCGTACAGATCGGGCTTTCGGAGCTTGAGAACTGTTGCGCGTGACATCCGGCGCAAGGCAGGTGACCAGAACCTCCTGGTAGTTGCGGCCGCGGCGAATTGCTTTCGCGACGATGGCACAGAAGACACGGCAGCCGCGAATGATTTCTAGTGTTGTGCTGAAACTTTGAGTAATCGAGGCCTTCCGGAAATTGCATTTGATCCTGGTTGTTGAATTCGGTCGAGCTGGAGTTAGCCTCCAGCTTAGCCATTGATGTTGCCCGCGTATTGAGTATTGTCAGCAGAATTAGAGCGCAAGATCCAAGGGCGAACACGAATAAAGTCAGCGGATTTGAGTGCCGCCCGCCACCCTCTTTCGCGCTGTCAGCGCTGCTTATCCTGTCAGGTAACATCTGACGACCCTTCTACTTAGACCAAAACCCAATCATTCGGGTGTCTTCACCTTCTCCTTGGGAGTCGGAATCGCCTTCGGATGATCCTCGGGAACACCTTCTTTGCCAAAACTGACGTGGCACTTCGTACAAACAAACGCCGCATCTTTTTTCTTCTGATCGATCTCGAAATTTAAAGACCCGCCGTCATCAGTGGTGGCCGTGATGTGACATCCATCAGCGCCACCACACGAAGGGACTGGAACCTTCAACGTTTTCGAATCGAGCGTATTGAACGTCGTCACGTTATGACAGCTCAGGCAATTCAGGTCCGGGTGTTCGCCGCCTTCATGACGAAACGCGCCAGCCGAAATTCGCCTGCTCCATCTTGTGAGCATCAGTTTGTCCGTAATCCCCATGTCAGCAGCCAGCTTTGGACTGAAATCGACTTTCATCCTCGGCTCTGCCGAAAGAAGCTTATGGCACAGCTGGCAATCCTTTGGCGCGGGCGCAATTTCGGACTCTGCACTGTGACAGGTGAAGCAAACCGTATGACTGTTCGGAATGGTCTTGAACGTGCCTTTCTTCAACCAAAAATTGTCGCCCAGACTTTTCGGAGGCTTCGTCACGTATTCTTCACTGGAATTGCCTTGCGGCTGATAAGTCTCGTGACAGACGGGACAGCTCTTTGGCGGTTCCTCCTTTTTCTTTTCCTGGAGAGACACCGTCACGAACCAACCGCGGGCGTCTCTTCCTGGTCGCGGCGCGTTAAAACCAACAACGTCGATGTGCTTGTCATGCGGGAACCCAACGCCGAATTCCGAAACGAATTCTCGTCTCTTCTTCGTAGGATCGGTAACGTCACCGAGGCTGGGAAACAGCCAGCGGCTCGTGTCACGCGGACTGTTTGCGATATGGCAGTTCGAGCAAATCAGGGGCGCTGGTCTTTCGCGCGCAAAAAACTGCGTGCGATGACAATTCAAACAGGATGAGTGCTCAGGAAAATCAGTTGCGTCAGGGAATGCTGCATCGCCTTTGCGCACTTCCTTCCAATTCTTCGACGGAACCTGGTGACATGCGCTGCATTCCAGCTTTTGATTTATGACGTGTGTGCGATGCGAGAATTGAGAGTAATTGATGCGCGGTATTTTTGGCGCGACCTTTTTCTGCAGGCCGCGTCTTTGTGGGCGGCCCTGAGGCTCGGCGCTCGCTTCGCTAAAGTGCGGGCCAAACCACGACGTCACAAAAAGCACCGACGCCGCCAGCATGAACATTATTATTAACGGATGCCTAAACCGCATTACCGACGATGCCTGTTCATACCTCACGCGCGGTAGCCGCCTTCATTTTGACGGCGCTCTATATCTCTTACCTTAAGATAGACCAACGCTGCCAGGAACAGAATGAATATCAGCGAAACTGCCAGCCCTTGGCGCCTAAATCTGCGTTCTGCCAGAGCGTCCAGTCCCGCCTGATAACCCTTAACCGACGCCGCGAGTCCCGGCTCGGCTACCTTATCTACTTCGACGGGCGAGGAAGAATGTATCAGCACTCTGGCGTGGGTCAACGCATCTGTTGCGTCCTTCATTTCAAACTTCGGCCGGCTCACTTCCATGCCGGCACGCTCGGCCGTGTTCAGAATATCAGTTGATTTGCCGATGCTCGCGATCAGCTCATCGATCCGCGAACGCATCCGACCAGCCGCAACAAAGCCTTTGTCTCCCGAAGTGTGACAGTTGATGCACAGCGAGCCACTGCTTGTTCCGATCATCTGATCGCTCGGCTGGAGGATCGCATGATTGCTGTGGCAGGTAATACATTCGGCAAGCTGCTTCTGATCAAATGCGGCCTTGTGCGGACTCGTTTGAAACAGCTCAGCCTGGCGCGCGTGGCATTGTCCGCAGACATTTGCGACCGAGGCAATGCCGGGCGGAGTCGCGCCGTGATTGCCGTGACAGTCGTTGCAGGTTGGTGCTGACAGATCCTGCTTCTCATAGAGAGCCTTGGCATGAACGCTCATCTGGTATTTATCGAACTGATCGCTGGGAATTCCGAATCCCCGCATGTAGTCAGCGTTCGCGTGACACTTGGAGCAGGTCTCGGCAACGTTTGACGGATAGACAGACGATAGCGGATCGGTGATGGCTCTAATCCCGTGGACACTGTGGCAGCTGATGCACGTCGCCACCCGCGTTTCTCCGGTCTTCAGCAGCTTCCCATGCACGCTCGTTGAGTATTCGCGCTCCTGATCGACGCGCAGCGAAGGGTTGAACCTTTTCATCAGATTCGCATCGCTGTGGCATTTGCCACAGTAAGCCGGAACGTCCAGCGTCTTTGGTTTTCCCAAATAGCCTTTGCGCGGATCCTTTGCGGCTTCCTTTGTGTCGGCGTTTGGATCGCCGCCGTGGCAATCATTGCATGACAAACCCCGCGCATGGTGAATGTCATTATCGAAGAGCGTCGCCGGCGCGCTGAGTCTTGCTTCTTCCAATTTCGAATGGCATTCGATGCACGAACTCTTTTTCTGAGCGGGTACCGCCGTAAACAGAAGAAGTATGATCGCCGTCCGCAGAATAACGCACGCCGACCGCTGCGCGATCATGGCGGCGCCTCGAGTAGCTTCCAGTTGCCAGTCGCTTGGCATAATTTCACGTCACATAACCTACGATTGTCATCCCCACGATGAACAGAAGAGCGACGATCCCGATCAAGTTGAAGACGAATCTTCTTCGCTTATTTTCCGGCGACCGGTCCACGAATGGCACGATGAATAAGAGCAACGCGACGAAGTTGAAGGCCATGATCCCAATCACTTCGCCGTCGAATCTCCAAATCTTTGGCGGAAGCAACTTCAGCGTCTGAAACATGAACAGGAAATACCATTCAGGCTTGATGCCTGCCGGCGCGGGCGCAAACGGGTCTGCCTTTTCTCCTAGCTCCCATGGGAATAGGGCTGCCAGCGCGGCGAGCACACCAATCGCCAAGATCCAACCGATGAGATCGCGAAGAAGAAAATTCGGTACGAACTTCATCTTCTTCACGGGTTTTCCGATCAGGCTTGGGGGCACGCTCATTCCATGTTGTTGAACCAACAGCACGTGGAGGCCAATCAATAAAGTTGCGCTCGCCGGCAGTACCGCCACATGAAATCCGAAAAAACGAGTTAGCGTTGCCCCCGTGACGTCATCCCCGCCGCGCAGAAAACGAAGCATCGGTCGACCCACAATGGGAATGACGCCCGCGATCTCTGTACCGACCTTTGTGGCAAAGTAAGCCAGCTTATTCCACGGAAGAAGGTAGCCGCTGAAGCCGAAGCAAATGACGATGAACAGCAGAAGTACGCCGCTGATCCACGTGATTTCGCGTGGCGCATAATACGCGCGCAGAAAGAACACGCTGAACATGTGGATAAAAAGCGTGGCGATCATCAGGTTGGCCGACCAGCTATGAATCGATCGAATCAACCATCCGAATTTCACTTCCGTAATGATAAATTGCACGCTTTCGAAAGCGTTTTCGGAGCTGGGACGATAATAGAGAAGCAGC
>Ga0137372_10000915_pt1 | contig 28409 bp, 25 predicted proteins | sample SagtaG_6_FD_104911 | JGI IMG/M metagenome (GOLD analysis project Ga0137372, IMG submission 104911) | Vadose zone soil microbial communities from Sagehorn Ranch, Mendocino, California, USA - Sage1_R_60_16 metaG | ecosystem: Environmental > Terrestrial > Soil > Vadose zone | place: USA...
AAGTCAGGGCAAATACAGTTCGCACCAGATCGACGCGATCAAGGGAATCGAGGCAGTGAAGGCCGCCTCCGCAGAAAGCGCGTTTCGTGACGCGATGCTGAACGAGTTTCTCTCCGTCTCGCAGAAACTGTTCAAGTCGAGCTTCATCGTGATGTCGTACGACAGTGTCCTGCAAAGCATAGGTCTCTTGTCCACCGCCATTTTTTTGTGGGTGGGCGCGACGCAGGTCATTCACGGCCACTTGAGCGTCGGTGGGTTTGTCGCATTTAGCTCACTAACCGCAATGGCGTACGCGGGAATTTTGCGCACCTTCGGCGTTTGGGACAACATGCAGTTGGCCTCCGTCCTCCTGAATCGGTTAAACGACATTTTCGAACAGGAGCCGGAGCAAGGCCATGATCGCTCCCGCCTCGTCGCAGTGCACAGCTTGGAAGGGCGCATCGAGCTGCGTGGAGTCAGCTTTAAATACGGTGGACCCGAAGCGCCCGATATTTTGAAAAATATTACGCTGAATCTCGCGCCGGCGCGCATGGTCGCGCTCGTAGGCCGCAGCGGCTGCGGCAAAACCACGCTCATCAAATTGATTGCCGGCCTTCTCGAACCGACAGAGGGGACGATCTTTTTCGACAATGTCGATCTAAAAACACTCAATTATCGCGACGTGCGTCGCCACATTGGAATGGTGCTTCAGGAAAATCACATGTTTAATGAAACGATCGCGCGCAATATTGCCTTCGGCGATCCAGAGCCGGATCTCGACCGGGTGCTTGCCGCCGCCCAAGCCGCTGCCGCGCACGATTTCATCATGCGCCTGCCGCTCGGCTACGAAACAAAGATTGGCGAATCAGGACTGTCCCTTTCTGGTGGGCAAAAGCAGCGCATCGCCATCGCGCGGGCGATCTACAACAATCCTCCGGTCCTTATTTTTGATGAGGCAACGAGCGCGCTCGATACAGAATCCGAGCGCGCGATCCAAGACAATCTCGGCCGATTATTGGCTGGCCGCACGACGATTGTGATCGCGCATCGGCTCAGCACGATTCGCGAAGCGCATGCGATCGTCGTGCTCGAAAAAGGCAGTGTCGCCGAGGTCGGTACGCATGATGAGTTGATGGCGCAACGCGGCCTTTATTATTACCTCGCGAGTCAGCAACTAGGGATCTGAATTAATTCTATAATGGGTTCACAATTAACTCAGCGCGGCTCCATCGATGTGGAATCCGAAATGGCGCCGCAAGAACCGCCACCTTGGATCATTCGTTCGACGGCGTGGCTATTGATGGCAGCGTTTCTCTTTGCGCTGCTCATCGCGATTGTTATGCGATTACCGGAGAGCGTACGCTGCCCATTTGTGCTGGTTCCCGCCACCGGCGCCGATCCAATCCAGGCGCCGCACCAGGCTGTAATTAGCCATGTCGCGGTGAGCGAAGGTCAAACTGTGAAAAGCGGCGAGGAGCTATTCGTGTTGCGCTCTGATGAGATTCGCGGTTGGGACACGCAATTTCGAACGCTGACGGAGGACTTACGCACCAAGGAAGAGAGCCTCACCGAAAGTGATACTGCATACGCTGCGCAGGTAAACATAAAAAGAGCTGAAATCGAGCAAGCGAAAAGCGAAGTGAAATTCCGCGAAAATCACGCGAAGACGAGCCGCGAGCTCGTCACACGCATGGAAAAACTGGCCGAAAAAGGCGGCATTTCGGAAGTTGATCTCATCAAGCTTAAGCTCGATCTGGCCGGATCGGAAAAAGATTTCAGCGTGGCCCAGAGAACCGTTCAGCAGGTGAATCTTGATCGTGAGCGAATGGAAACAGAGCGACAGCGACAGCGCGGCGAGCAACTGGCGGACATAGAAAAGTTGAAAATGCGAATCGGAGCCTTGAAGGCAGACCTGGAAAATACGCAGCAAAACTTACTGACGGTGCGCAGCCCCTACGATGGCGTCATCATTTCAATGGATCAACGGACCGTCGGCAGTGTCGTGCAGCAAGGCCAGGTACTTTGTCAGCTCTCTCCCAAGGATGCGAAGCCTCGGGCGCGGATGACGCTTAACGAAACTGGCCTTCCAAAGCTCGCCGTTTCTCAACGAGTGCGATATTTCTTCGAAGCGTTTCCATATCAGCGTTATGGCGCTGTCACCGGAAAACTCGACTGGATCAGCCCATCAGCGGTCACCTCCGCCGATGGTTCGCATTTCATCGCGTCCGCCTCACTCGATCGAACCGCGATCGAACCGCGTCCGGGCCAAGTCTTGCCTTTGCGCGTTGGAATGAAGGGAGAAGCACACATCATTGTCGGAGGACGCACGTTGATCGAATATGCGTTCGAGCCAATTCGGCAGTTGCGTGAGAGCGTAAGCCAATAAATTCGCGAGTCACAATGCAAGAGCCGCTCTCCAGACTGAGGATCGAAGATCTGACGACGAGCAATGACGCGATGGCGCGTTGTTTGCGGTTAGCAGCGCTGGCCGCGAAGTCGGAAGTACCGGTGGTGCTTCTCGGCGAGACCGGCACAGGAAAAACATTGCTCGCACACGCGATCCACAATTCATCAGCGCGCGCAGCTCGACCGTTCATAGCATTTAACGCCTCGGCGATAAGCGACACGTTGCTCGAGAGCCAGTTGTTCGGTCATGAACGCGGCGCTTTTACCGGCGCGCAACAAAGCGTCAAAGGAAAATTCGAACTGGCCGACGACGGCACGCTTTTTTTAGACGAAATCTCCGAAATGAGTCCCCTTGCTCAGGTAAAAATCTTGCGCGTGCTGGAGTACGGCGAATTTGAACGCCTCGGTTCCGAACGAATGCTCACTTCTAACGCACGAATCATCTGCGCCTCAAACTGTTCGCTGCGCGAACGAGTGGGACTGGGGAAATTTCGAGAGGATCTTTATCAGCGATTAAACGGCCTCACCCTCCTCATCCCTCCGCTTAGGGAACGGCTGGAGGAGCTGCCAGTATTGATTGCCGCAGAATTGAAAGCGGCCGGCTTGAAGGAGGGGAAAAACATCACGGCGATCCATCCCGAAGCCATGCAGAAATTGGTTCATCATGAGTGGCGCGGAAATCTTCGCGAGTTAAGTCACACCGTGCGCGCCATGACTTTGTTTTGCAATGGCTCGGTCATTCTGCCCGAGCATGTCGTTTTTCCTCCCGATCTCGAATCCGATCGGTCTTCTCGGGAGGGTGAGCGACCTGGTTCTGTTGCATTCTCGAACAACAACAAAGAGCCAGGCACCGATCTCTCGCTGGCGAGCGCTGTGAGGAGGCATGTCCGGTTTGTTTACGAGCAAGCAAACCGCAATCAGCGACGCGCGGCGAAGCTGCTCGATATTTCTCGCGCGACGCTGGCGCGCCATCTCCGCAACGTTGCGCAAAAATAAAGCATGGTTGGCCTAAAAATAAATTGCGATGGCCTTAGAAATGAACTTAAACGACCCGCCTCTTGTAATGGCAGCAACCTGTTTTGGAAAAAGACACGCTCTATAACCGCCTCTCGTTTAATAACAAATGCAGCGATCATTTTTAGCCAATCAAGGTTTCAGGAGACTTGGCATGAATGCTGATTACAAAAAGCCAAAGTGAGTCCACCGAAGAGCAAAAAAATTGCGCCCGCCGGAGAGTCAGGGAATCAAAGGCCCAAGCGCAGGAAAGAAAAATTGATCCGCCTGGATGACCTGATCCCAAAAGAGAATGTCATGGGCGGGCGTCAATTGCCGTTCGGTGTCACTGACACAACAAACAACCCATAACAAGAAAGAAGAAAAAAATGGCACAGAAAAAACAGAAAAAAGAAAGCAAAGAAAGCAAAAACCTCAAGGTCCGTGACTTAAAGCCGCGGAAAGACGCCAAAGGCGGCGGCGGCGGCAAAACAGGCGGCTACACGGGCGGCTTCACGGGCGGCCACACCGGCGGCCACCTATAAGCTGGCCGACCAGAAGAAACAGAGCGCGCCGTGGTTCAATCCCACGGTGCGTTTTTTGTGTACACGCACGATGAAGAGCCGATGGACGGCTTGTTTAATCGCAAGAGGCCAGTTGGGGAGCCATGCTAAAGGAGGCGCGCAATTCGCCACCGGGCGGAATTGTTTGGACACCTTTCTTATCTTGAAACGGGCGCTGTTCATGATGATCGGTCAGCCCCCAACATGGTTCCATGCAAAGAAATGGTCCGCCATCAGACCATAACGTCAGGTACGGTACGCCGGTTAAATCGACAATCACCCAGCGCCCGCTCGGCGGATCGACATAGGAAAATTCGCGCACCGGAACATCGATAAGTTCTAGTATGCAAGATCCGGGCAATTCATTTCTGGGGAACGGCATCTCGCCGCCGGTGAAATTGAAATCCCGCGTTTCGCCGGAAAGGTAGTTGTCTGGCGAGAAATGCCGGCGATAACAACCGGCTGGCATTTGCAGCCGAAGGCTTTCGAACGAAGTCGCAGCGAATCCGGGGTGTAATCCGAATCCAACGTGCGCGGTCAGTTCGGATTCATCATTTCGAAACTCGAACGCAACGCTCACTTTGTTCGTGTCGATCTTATAAGTCAGGTCGAGGCTGACCTTGAGCGGATATTCCGTCGCGGGAAAATCTTGCGGCGTGATTCGATACGTTAGGGCTGCGCCCTCGCCCATTCGGGCTTCGACAAAGTGCCATGTCTTTGATCGCAGAAAACCGTGCGTGCCTCCTCTGATTTCATGCCCGCGGTAGAAACTGCGTCCATCTTTAAGGCGATGGAGATAATAGCCCATCACTGTCGCGTGGTTCGCCCAGCCTTGCGATGGCACTGAGAGATCGTTGTCCCGATAAAGAAAGCCGATCCATTCACCGGCTTCGCTAATTCGAGCAAGGCTGATTAATTCCGCGCCCAGCCGCGATACGATGAGACGCAGACCGTTTGTTTCGTCGGTGAGGACGTCGAGCAACCGATCTCCCCGTTTATCTTCGCGATGCGCAAACATCTCATGGGAACAAGCCACGTGTCTTTTTCGCCCTCAAGACACGCTCGACGCCGATGGCCATTGCCGCCGTGCGATGGGCGATCTTATGCTCTTTTGCGCGTCGGATCACCTGGGTGAAGGAATGCTCGAGGATGCGGAAAAGTTTGTCGGTTACTTCCGTTTCGCTCCAGAGAAAGCTCTGCAAACCTTGCACCCACTCGAAGTAGGAAACAATCACTCCGCCGGCGTTGCAAAGAATGTCTGGAATCACGAAGACCTCGTCCCAACGTTTCTCAAGGATCAGATCCGCTTCCGGCGTGGTCGGACCATTGGCGGCTTCGGCGAGAATACGGCACTGCAATTTCCCCGCATTTTTGCCATTGATGACGCGATCGACCGCCGCCGGCACGAGCACGTCGCACTTCATCGTCAGCAATTCTTTAGGATCGACATGATCGTCCTGGCAAAACGCGCGCAAGTTACCTTTCTTGAGCACGTGTTGTTCGGCTGCCTTTACATCGATTCCTTTTGGATTGTAAAGCGCCGCGAAAGCATCGCTGAGGCCGACAACTTTGACGCCGGTCTTGAGCGCAAGCGATAAAGCCGCGACCGAACCGACGTTGCCGAAACCTTGCACGATCGCGGTGCATTTTTCCGGGTCCATCTTCAACATGTCCATCGCGCGTTCGATGAGATAAACGACGCCGCGCCCGGTTGCTTCGCGTCGGCCTTCCGTCCCGCCGATCGCCACTGGTTTGCCGGTTACGATTTCGTTCACGGCGTAACCCATGTAAACGGAGTACGTGTCCATGAACCACGCCATGATTTGTTCGTTCGTGCCCATGTCCGGTCCCATGATGTCGGTGTGCGGCCCGACGAACGGGATCATCTCCTGCATGTAGCGGCGCGAGACGTTTTCCAGTTCGTTGCGGGACAGTTTTGTGGGATCGACCGCGACGCCGCCTTTCGCGCCGCCGTAGGGCAAATTCGAGAGCGCGCATTTCCAGCTCATCCACATCGCAAGCGCAGCCGTTTCACCCAGCGACAATGAGGGAGCAAAACGCGTCCCGCCTTTGGTGGGACCAAGGGTCAAATGATGTTGAACCCGATAACCCTGGAAAGTTTTCGTGCTCCCATCGTCCATGTGCACTGGCAAGGTCACCGCCACGGCGCGCTTCGGGTACATCAGCCGCTCGCGATCGTTTTTGTTGATGCTCAGATAATCGGCAATGACTTCGAACTGGTCGCAGGCCATTTTGAATATGGCATCGTCGTAAATATGCATCGGGCGAAAATCGAAAGCTAAAACATCCGGTCTGAAACGCAGTTGCTATTTGCGCTTGGCCAATCGAGCCGTCAAATCGAAAACCACTCCGCGTTTCTCACGCAGGAAATGACTTGAGTCCATCCCGTGGCGCGTTGAAAGATCGACAATCCTATGCGTATAGAAACTTTGGCTGTGCACGCGGGGCACGCAATCGATCCTGCCACCGGCGCAGTTTCGGCTCCGATTCATCTCTCCACCACTTTCGAGCGTGACATGGAGGGCACCTATTCGCGCGGGTTCATGTACACGCGCAACAACAATCCAAACCGTCAGGCTCTGGAGGAGGGAGTCAGCGCGCTGGAAGGCGGCGCGGCGGCTGCTGCCTTTGGTAGTGGGACGGCCTCGGCGATGGCTTTGTTCCAAGCACTGGCCCCTGGCGATCACGTCCTCGCGCATGTCGACGCGTATTACGGAACGACGCGCCTTCTGCGCGATTTATTTCTTCGCTGGAAACTGGAAGCCGATTTCATCGACATGAGCGATATGGCCGCGGTGGAAAAAGCGCTGCGACCAAATACGAAACTGGCGTGGATGGAAACGCCGTCCAATCCGCTACTGCGCATTGTCGATCTTACCGCGATCGCGCAAATCATTCGTCGCGTTGGTGCAATTTCGGTTTGCGACAACACCTGGGCGCCGATCATTCAGCGGCCGTTCAGTCTGGGCTGCGATCTTATTTTGCATTCGACCACGAAATATTTTGGCGGCCATTGCGATGTGCTTGGCGGGATCATTGTCGGCAAGATCGACAATGAATTTTTCCAGCGCATTCGCAGCATTCAATATTCCGGCGGCGCGGTCCCCTCGCCTTTTGATTGCTGGCTGATACTGCGCGGCATGCGCACGTTACCGTGGCGAATGCGCGCGCATTGCGAAAACGCGGCGAAGGTCGCCGATTTTCTCGCGCAACATCGACAAGTGGAGCGCGTGCATTATCCCGGGTTAACTTCGCATCCCGGTCACGAGATCGCGCGAAAGCAGATGTCGATGTTCGGGGGAATGCTTTCGCTGGAAGTAAAAGGCGGTCGCGACGCGGCGATGAACGTCGCGGCGAAAACGAAAATCTTTACGCGGGCGACGAGTTTAGGCGGCGTGGAAAGTTTGATCGAACACCGCGCTTCGATCGAAGGCCCTGGCACAATCTCGCCGGAAGGTCTGCTGCGATTGTCAATCGGGCTCGAGAATGCAGACGACCTGATCGAAGACCTCGATCAAGCACTCACATAAACTGGAGGGACATGCTCTGTCATGTCCAAAAATTTCAGGGACGCGACGGCGCGCGTCCCTCCATCATGATCGGAATTTTCGGCTAACGAGATCGAAAACTTCGCGAACTTCGTTTACCCGCAACAAGAATGCGGCACCGAAAAACGCAGCAGCGGCCAGAGCTATTGTGATCGTAACTTCGAGAATTTTCTGCCATTCCGGCAGCCGCACACCCGGCGCGAAGAGAAATTGCAAGGCTAGCCAGCAAATAGCGGCGAGAACGGCCCCCGCGACCAAAAGTTTGCTGAGCAATTTCAACATCGCGCCCGTCTCCAGCCAGCCGGCGTAGCGGCGCATCATTATATATAAGAGCAGAAAGTTTGTGACGGCGACGAGGCTGGTAGAGAGCGCGAGGCCGCGATGACCTAGTTTCATTTTGAACATGAAGAACCAATTTAGCGCGAAGTTGATGATGATCGAAAAAATGCTGACCAGCATCGGCAGATACTTTTTGTCGAGCGCATAAAACGCCGGCGCGAGAACTTTGACGGCCGAGTAAGCGGCCAGCCCGATCGCGTAAAATTGCAGCGCCGCTGCGGTTTGTTCGGTCGCGTGCGCGTCGAAGCGACCATGCTCATAAATGACGCTGATGATTGGACGCGCCAGGATGATCAGTCCAATCGCCGCAGGAATTGTCAGCAATACGACAAGTCGCATAGCATGAGCGAGGGCGGAACGAAACGCAGGGATATCTCCCAAGGCAGCGGTGCGCGAGACGAGCGGCAAAGTGACCGTTCCGACTGCGACGCCGAAAATTCCGAGCGGTAATTGCATTAATCGAAATGCGATGTTCAACCAGGTCATCGGCCCGTCGCCGAGCGCGGAAGCGAAGCCGCTGTTGACCGCAACGTTTATTTGCACAGCGCTCGCGGCGATCGTTGCCGGTCCCATCAAAATCAAAATCGTGCGCACTCCCGAATCGCGCCAATTGAAGTCGGGTCGCAATTTGAAACCGACGCGACGAAGAGCGGGAAATTGCACGACGAGTTGCAAAAATCCCCCGATTAAGGTGGCAATCGAAAGCCCGACGAGGCCGCGCTCACCGAAATGCGGATGACGCCAATTCGGCTGCGGATCGAGCCAATAACAAAGCGCGACGCCGCCGATGATCGAACCGAGATTGAAAAAGCTCGACGCCATCGCCGGCATGCCGAAGACGTGCTTCGCATTCAACATTCCCATCGCCAGCGCCGCGAGCGACACAAGAAGAATGAACGGGAACATGATTCGCGTGAGCAAAATGGTGAGCTCCGCTTTCTCGACCGGAAAACCGGGCGCGAGAATTTTGATCAGCACCGGGGCGAAAACGATGCCGAGCAGCGTAAGCACGCTCATGAAAACGAGCGTGAGCGTGGCGACTTTGCTCGCGAGTCGCCATGCCGATTTGTCGCCTTCAGTCGCGATCCGACGCGAAAACGTCGTCACAAACGCGGTGGAGAGCGCGCCTTCGGCAAATAAATCGCGCAGCATGTTCGGCGCGCGAAAAGCGGTCAGAAAAGCGTCCATGTTTCGCGTCGCACCGAAAAGCGCCGCGATTACCACCTCGCGAATGAGCCCGAGGACGCGGCTGCACAAGATCGCGATACCGACGATTCCCGTGGCGCGCGTGCTTATATGTCGATCTTGCGCCGCAGCCATCGGCGAACAAAGAACAACGTCTCAGAATTTACGAAAGTAAAAACTTCCCGGTTCAAAGTCCGGTTGAGCGATCGATGAATTGCCACGGCAGCGAGAATTTTTCCGACAGACGTGTGGCGAGCGCTTTTACGCCGAAAGTTTCGGTGGCGTAGTGGCCGCCGAGGAGAAGATTAATTCCGAGTTCTTCGGCGGCGACGGCGGCCCAATGCGGCGCCTCGCCGGTAATGAACGTGTCGATCTTTTCCTGTGCGACGCGATAAATTTCCGAGCCGGCGCCGCCGGTGATGATCCCGATCGTTTTTGTTTTCTTGGGGCCAAACGGAAACGGTTTGACCTTACCGCCCAGCGATTTTTCCAGTTTGCGCACAAGCTCATCGCTCGAAATAGACGCGCGCGCTTTCAAACCGATAAGCTGTCCTTTCTCTTCAAAAAATCGTGTTGTCGATCTTAGCCCAAGGGCCGTAGCGAGCCGCGCATTGTTTCCAACCACGTGGTGCACATCAAGCGGTAGATGCGCACTGTAAACAGCAATGCCGTTTTCAAGCGCGAGCTTTAATTGTCGATGAAATGCGCCGGTAACGGTTTGCAGTCCGGGCCAGAACAATCCGTGATGCACAAGCAGAAGGTCGACATCTTGCTTCGCGGCCGCTGCCAATACGCGCGTCGAGATATCCACTGCCGCACCGATTTTCGTGACGCGGCCGGAGTTTTCGATTTGCAGACCGTTGAGCGCATTCTCCCAGTCGCCAATTTCCCGAATCCGCAGATATTCGTCGGTGTATTCGACTATTTCAGTGAGTGAAGGCATTGCTGGCGACAGCGAGAGATTCCTCGACTCTGCTCGGAATGACAAGTGGGTGATGTTTGCTTGACGAATTCCGCGCGTCTTGTGACGTTGGATTAATCGACGTGGAGTACACTGACGCACCTTCAACTGAGTCCCAGGCTGGCGGCGCGAACACGATGCCGTGTCCGTATTGCGGCAACTTGTTGCCCAAAGACGCGCAGAAGTGCAATCGCTGCGATTGGACGCGCCAGAAAACAGAAACGGCGGAAGGTAAAGCAAGCGATGCGGTCGCCGTGCTTTTGAGCATCATTCCGGGCCTGGGCCATATTTATAAAGGACACAAACTCGCCGGTTTTTTGTGGATGGTTGGAGCCGTGCCGGCGGGAATTTTTGTGCTGCTGGCGGCATTCGCGTCCGCCGGCTTTGGGGTCGGTCTTTTCTTCATCTACCTAATCGCGGTCATGCTTCATGCCTACGCGATCGACGACTGGGCCGTGCCCGTGAAAGACGACGAAGGCGAACAGTACTAAGCGTTGAAACGTTAAAACGCTGAAGAGCTTCAGCTAGCGACAGCGCGATGAATTTCTTCCAAAATCTCACGCAGATCGTAGCGAAACTTCCACGCCGGATAGTGTTGCTGAAACTTCCGCACGTCACTGATCCACCAGATGTGATCGCCGATCCGGTTTTCCGCTTCGTAATGCCAGGTTAGTTTTCGCCCGCTGATCTTTTCGCACATCTCGATCGCTTCCAGCATCGAGCAATAGCAGTGGCGGCTGCCGCCGATGTTATAAACCTCCCCAAGGCGTGGCGCCCGTATGAACTCGGTGAAGGCTTCCACGAGATCGAAGCTATGGATATTGTCGCGCACTTGTTTGCCTTTATATCCAAAAACGCGGTAGGGCCGACCGCTCACCGTGCAGATCATGAGATAAGAGAGAAAGCCGTGCAGCTCCGTGCCGGCGTGCGCCGGTCCGGTCAGGCAACCGCCGCGAAAACAAACGGCGCCTCGGGACAAAAATTCCTCGCCGCTTCCAGCAAATTCAGTGTGCCGTTGGCGTTGACGGTGAAATCGGTCTGCGGATCGCGCGCCGCCCAATCGTGCGATGGTTGCGAAGCCGTATGCACGATCGCGTCGATCTTTCCGCCGTGTTGCTTGAATAAATCCGTGACTGCTGGCGCATCGCGAATATCGATGTTGTGGTGCTCGTAACCGCGAACGTTTGCGATCAAGTTGTCGCGCGTTTCCTTGGTCGACGCCTCCGCGCCGAAAAATTGTGCGCGCAGGTCATTGTCGATCCCCACGATATGCGCGCCATCCTGGCTACATCGTTTGACTGTTTCCGAACCAATTAATCCCGCGGATCCGGTGACGATAATTGTTCGCATTAACTTAGGCGACGACAAGATCGACAATCACTCAAGATGCTTGGCCAAGAATCCAGGTTACATCGCCCGCGCTCGGATTCACTCGCGAGGCGGGATATTTCGGATCGCCTTTGAGCACGCCGTCAATCAGCTTTTCTTGTTTTGTCGCGTTCACTAAAAAGCAAATCTGCCGCGCATGATTGATGAGTGGAAACGTAAAGGTCAATCGCCAGGAATTGAATTGCGGGACAAAGTTCGCGATCACACGGCGGGCCGTTTCCTCCAGCCCGGCCGTCCCCGGAAACAAAGAAGCGGTATGTCCGTCGTCACCCAAGCCGAGCAAAATCAAATCGTGCCGATAGACGTGTTCGCCGCGCTGCGTCGCCAAAAGGTCGAGATGATCTTGATATTCCTGCGCCGCAATTTGTGGCTCGAACTCGCCGCGCATCCGCATGATCGATTTGTCGGGCAGGTGCGCGGGAACAACAAGCGTCTCGCGAGCCATGCGGTAGTTGCTCTGCTCGTGATCCGGCGGAACGCAGCGTTCGTCGCCAAAAGTAATGAGCGTTCTTTCCCACGGCAGATCGCGGCCGATACGCGCCAGTTTCGTGTAAACCGGGCGCGGCGTGTTCCCGCCGGAAAGGGCGATGCGAAACTCGTTGCGTTCCGCCAGCGACTTGCGGGCAAGATCGACAATGAAATTCACAGCATCGGCCGCGAAATTTTTCGTGCGGATAATTTCGCGGCCCATGCACTCAAATCGCGCAATGCGACTCGCCGCGTTTCTCCAGATAGCGTTGATGATATTCTTCCGCGCGCCAGAATTTCGGGGCCGGCTCAATTTGCGTCACGATCGGCCGGCGAAAACGTCCGCTCTGGCCGATCTTTTCTTTCGCTGTTTCCGCCGCCGCCTTTTGCGCGGGCGAATGAAAGAAGATCACGGAGCGATATTGCGTGCCGACATCGGGCCCCTGTCGATTCAACGCGGTCGGATTGTGATTTGACCAAAAAACATCAAGCAGTTCATCGTAGCTAATCTTCGACGGATCGAATTCAATTTCGACCACTTCCGCATGCCCCGTCTCATCGGTGCAAACATCTGCGTAGGTCGGGTTATCTTTTGTTCCACCGGCGTAGCCGACCGCGGTTGAAGTTACGCCCTTTAGATTACGAAAAGTTTCTTCCACGCCCCAAAAACAGCCCGCCCCAAATGTCGCTTTCTCTGTCATGCCGGACGATGAAATGGAAATGCTTGGTGCGCAAGGCAAGTCGTTCGATGGTTGTTTGTAGCGGCGCTCTGTGAGGTCGCACTAACTCATCGGCGGTCATAGACCGCCGCTACAGAAGAGTTACATCACCATGCCACCGTCTACGCAAAGCACCTGGCCGGTAATGTAGCTGGCTTGCGTGGATGCCAGAAAAGCCACGGCGTTTGCTACGTCCTCGGGCTCACCGACACGCCCGAGCGGAATCCTGCTAATTATGTTTTTCTGCACTTCCTCTGAAAGCGCATTCGTCATGTCCGTGGTGATAAACCCCGGCGCGACCGCGTTGACCGTGATGTTGCGGCTGGCTAGCTCGCGCGCGAGCGATTTTGTGAAACCAATCAGACCGGCCTTGCTCGCGGCGTAATTCGTTTGTCCCGCGTTGCCAATCAAGCCGATCACGGAGCTGATGTTGATAATACGTCCGCCGCGCTGCTTGATCATCGCGCGCTCGACCGCTTGGACGAAATTGAATGCGCCGCGCAAGTTGGTGTTGATCACGGTGTCCCAATCTTCGATCGACATGCGCATGCTGAGTCCGTCGCGCGTTATGCCCGCATTGTTCACGAGGATGTCGATCTTGCCGAAACCTTCGAGGATTTTTGAGCCGATTTCTTGCACCGCGGCGTGATCCGCGACGTCGACCGCGTACGCTTTCGCCGAATCCGCGCGAGCAGCGTTCAACTCTTCCGCCGTGCGCTTCGCATTTTCCTCGTTCCGACTCACACACGCGACGCGCGCGCCGTCGCTCGCCAAGCGCGTCGCAATTGCGTGTCCGATCCCCCGCCCCGCGCCGGTGACAACCGCAACTTGGTTTTCAAATCTCATCCTGAAGCTGCAATCCTGCGCTGTCGCGCAAGGCTGTCAATCAATGCGTGGCGCGGTCAGTCGCAACGCATTTTAGGGCAAGCCGGAGAGTTTTCCGGCTTCCCCAGCCAAAGCGTCATGCAAGGTCTTGAGTAATTGTTGAGTGTCGTAGGGCTTGGTCAGTAGATTATTAACCCCAAGCGCTAGAAGCTCGGGCGCGTGCGAATGTTCGCTCTGTCCGGTGGAGGCGATAAATGCGACGTCGGCTTTCATTTTCTTTAGCGTCCGGATCAACGTCACTCCATCCATAAAGGGTAGAACGATATCGGTGAGGACGGCGCCAATTGAATTCATCTGCTTAGCGAAAATCGCGAGAGCTTCAGAACCGTCGCGTGCGGAAAGAACGCGGTAGCCATGGTTCTCAAGAATCATTTTTGTAACACGCAGAATGCTCTCTTCATCATCGACAACCAGAATCAGCTCGCCCTTTGCGCCTTACGAACCGAAGACTTCGAGAAATGCCACTTCGATCGCGAGCGCTTCCTGGATATTGCGGCCGAGATGATCCCGCAATTCCTCGAGCCGGCGAATTCGGCGCAGAATTTCAGGCGTGATGGAGCGTTTTGCTACCGCGGCAGTCTGCTTTTTCGCGGCTGGCAAATCCCGCATGTTCAAATCGCTGCTCGCCCTCAGAACGTCCGACCACCATTTGAGCAGCGTTTCGATGAGCGCGGCACGCCGCTGAATATAAAGACTTTCACCCAGGGCCTTGTAATAGTCTTCCCGGTCTTCGAGCCACGCACCATCAGTTGAATTTCGATAGCGCGCTTCTTCGCGCTTCAGCATTTCCGCATTTTCCGTTTTGATTTGCTCGCGGATCGCGCCGAGCAGACGCTGAAAACCCTGGGTGATCCGGTAAGCGTATTGAACACTCCACGTCTGCTCGTTGGCCGCGTCTCCGAGCAAGTTTACCAACTCTGCCTCTTCAGCCGTAACGCGTTGTTCGTCGCTGGTCGCGAGTGGAATCGCAATGCAACGCGAGATAATTGTATCGGGCAAGGCCTCGGGTAGTGCGCTAAGCAGAAGCAGCAGCGAATCTTTCGGCGGTTCTTCCAGCGTTTTGAGAAATGCGTTTGCCGCTTGCGGTTGAAGCCGATCGGCTTCGGCAATAATCGCTACTTTGCGACGGCCCGCTGTCGCACGCATTTGCAACGCATGTTCAAGCGCGCGCACTTGCTCGATCACAATGCGCCGGGATTTTGATTCAGGCTCGGCCACAGAAATTTCCCGGGCGTTCGCCGAGAATACGTCGCCCGGCTTCGTGCCATTTACGAGACTGGCCAGCTCCGCGGCAAGCAAGCGTTTGCCGCTGCCGGGCGATCCAGAAATCAAGTAGGCGTGCGCGAGCCGATTCTGCTCGTAGGCCCGTCGCAAATATTCAAGCGCTGCTGTGTGCGAAAACGCCATCTCTAGATTTTGAATTTTAGATTTTCGATTTCAGCGAAAGCGCCGGAAAACGGTTCGAAACAATCTGCCAAATCTGATTGTCGATCTTGTCTTGCGATTGCGAACCATCGATCAAGACGATTCGATTTGGTGCGCCCGCGGCAAGTTCCCGATAAGCTGCGCGAACTCTCTCGTAAAATTCAGCCGATTGCTGCTCCATCCGGTCCGGCTGCCGGGGCGACTGCATCCGCGATTGTGCCGTCACGAGATCGATGTCGAGCACGAAGGTAAGCTCGGGAACGCAATCGCCCGCTGCGAAAGCGTTCAGTTGCACAACTATTTGTCCATCCAACTTTCGGGCCGCACCTTGGTACACGGTGGTGGAATCGAAAAAACGGTCCGAGATTACGCAGAGGCCGCGTTCCAGCGCGGGTTTGATGATTTCGCGGACGAGCTGACTTCGGCTGGCTTCAAAAAGGAGCAACTCGGTTTCGGCTGTCATGCCAACCCCGTGCGGAGCAAACTGAAGAAGCTCGCGAATGGTTTCGCCGATCGCAGTGCCTCCCGGCTCGCGCGTCACTAGAAATGGAACACCGTTTTGCTCAAGACGCGCCGCAAGCTTATGCACTTGGGTGGATTTGCCGCATCCTTCCGATCCTTCAAAGGTGATGAATGGGAGGCGCGGCATCAGATCGATTGTGAAACAAACCGATGCAGTTGTCGAATGCGCGAGAAACGATTAACTACTCGATCGTGAAGAATTTTTGGCTGGTGAAACAGGAGCCGTCCGCCTACTCGTGGTTGGATTTCATCGCAGACGGCGCGACGAAGTGGACCGGTGTTCGAAATTACGCGGCGCGCAATAATTTGCGCCGTATGCGCAAAGGTGACGAAGTTCTCTTCTATCACAGTGGGGATGAAAAGACTATTGTCGGCGTGGCGAAGGTCACGCGAACGGCTTACCCCGATCCGACGGCGCCAGAAGAAGATTGGAGTACTGTCGATCTTGCACCGATTCGTCCACTCCGCCGACCAGTTACGCTTCGTCAAATCAAAGACCAGCCGCGCCTGAAAAAGATTCAACTGGTGAGGCAATCGCGTTTGTCTGTCGTGCCCCTGGGCGCTGCCGAGTTTCGTGCAATTGTCCGGATGGGCGGACCGTAGCCGTCGCCCTCTGGGCGACGCAGGCGGATGTTTAACATAATCATCGGCGCGCTTCGCAGAGCGAAGCGGCTACAGTTTTTTTGCGCTTGTTGATAGCGCGCAAGCGATTGAAAATTGATCGGGATGACTACGGCGGTCGCAACTCAATTCCTGCCGGTGGTCGCGGCTGCCGGCGCCGCACAAAATCGTACTGTGGTTTCGCTGCACGACATTTCTCCTTCCAGCCAGGTTGTCGCGGAGAAGATTATTTCAGAACTAGGTCATCGCGGCGTGCGCATGTGTTCCCTTCTCGTCGTCCCTGATTATCATCACCAGGGTGCAGCCATGAAAGATCGACAATTCGCTTTATGGCTGCGAGATTTGGAATCGGCCGGCCATGAGATCGTGATCCACGGTTATTTTCACGAACGGCGACGCGGCCAAGACGAAACCTTGCGAGAGAAATTCCTGACGAGATTCTACACCAACGACGAAGGCGAGTTCTACGATCTCGGCTATGAGGAAGCGTTCCGGCGAATCACGGCCGCGCGCGATGAATTTCTGGCAAACGGCCTGACCCCGCGCGGTTGTATCGCTCCCGCCTGGTTACTCGGCAAGGACGAAGAGCGCGCCGCCCGCGATGCCGACTTGGAATACACGACACGGCTGCGCGCGGTGCGCGACTTGCGCTCGGGTGAAGATTTCCCGGCAAGATCGCTCGTTTACAGCGTTCGAAGCAATTGGCGGCGCGGTGTGAGTCTCATTTGGAATGCCGCGCTTCTCCAATTTGTAAAAGGTGCGCCTCTGCTGAGGCTAAGCATTCATCCGTCCGATTATTCTTATCGGACCATCTGGCGCCAGATTGTCGATCTTATTGATGCAGTGGACGGAACGAGAACAGCGACGACGTATCGAGATTGGATCGCCGAGCAGAGGTCAGCGACAGACCGCGCCGTATAAGGAATGAGCAAGTGCGATCTTCATATTCACTCGCGCTACAGCGCGCGTTCCGAGGAATGGTTATTCCGCCGCTTCGATTTTCCCGACAGCTATTCCGATCCCAAAGAGCTGCATCGACAATTGCTCGAGCGGGGGATGGATTACGTGACGATCACCGACCATGATACGATCGAGGGTTGTCTGCGCATATCGGAGCTGCCTCAATCTTTTATTAGTGAGCAGGTTACAAGCAATTTTCCGCAAGATCCGTGCAAGATTCACATCCTGGTTTGGGGTATTTCCGAAGCACAGCATGCCGACATAGGAGTCGTCAGCGACAATATTTTTGCGCTGCAACGCTACCTCCAGGCCGGACAAATCGCGCATGCGGTGGCGCATCCGCTCTACAGTATCAATGGCAAACTGGAAGCCTCGCATCTGGAGCGACTGATCCTGCTCTTCAAGCACTTCGAAGGGATCAATGGTTTACGCGACGCTCTTTTAAGCGAACTGGCCCAAACTCTTTTTGGCTCTCTCACTCCCGGCAATATCGACAAGTTAGCCGAGAAGCATAATCTCGCGCCCACTCATCCCGAGCCTTGGAGAAAGATTTTCATCGGCGGTTCCGACGACCACGGCGGCATGTTCGTCGCCTCAGCCTACACCGAGACGCCGCCAGCCAATTCGGTTGAGAAATTTCTCGGACATGTACGCGAAGGCCAATGCAATGCCCAGGGTCAGGGCGGGACCCCCCTCGCCCTTTCGCATGGCTTTTACAACACCGTCTCCTGTTTTATCCAGGACCGCTTCCACGAGAAACTGGGCTCAAACGCCACGCTGCTCGAACAGATGTTCTCGCGTTTTATGGAGGGACGAGATCCGACCGAGTTCACGCTCGCGGAAAAAGTGAGCTTCGTCGCGCAAGGCGTTTTGTCAGGGAAAATTTTTGAACTGGCGAAGCCGGCGAACGTGTCGCTCTGGAAAGAGCTTTCCGGTTATTTCGCGCAGGCCGAAGTGAAGGCGAAGCTCGCGGAGGATCTCAACACAGTTGCCGAGCCAGAGCGCCGGGCATTTCTCATGGCCAACATGGTCGCGGAGCAACTTGCGTTTCGTTTCTTCCAAAAATTCGTCCAGCAAATCACCGCCGGCAACATGGTGGAAAGCATGCAGGCGCTCAGCGCCATCGCCCCCATCCTGGTCATCCTCACGCCCTACATTTACGGGTTTCACAGCCAGGCGCCGTCACGTAGATGGTTGCGCCACATTTTTGAAGAGCTAACGGGGCAACTTCCAGAGGTCCTGCAGAATCGAAAGCGTGCCTGGTTCACGGACACCCTCGAAGATGTCAACGGGGTCGCGACCACCATCCGGAAAATGACTGCGGCCGGAGCCGCGGCCGGAAAAGAACTGATCGTCGTCACATCCCGACGCGAGCTGCAAATCGACAACATTCCAATCAAGAATTTTCGACCGATTGGCGAATTTGAATTGCCTGAGTACGAACTCCAAAAGCTGAGTTTCCCGCCGATTCTGCAAATGCTCGATTACATCCAACGAGAAAGATTCACCGAAATCATCATTAGCACGCCGGGACCGATTGGCCTCACTGCGCTGCTCGCGGCCAAGATGCTCAACCTGCAAACCAGCGGCATTTATCACACCGATTTTCCGCAATACATCCGCATCCTCACCGAGGACAGTTTCCTCGAGAGCGTGGCCTGGCGTTACATGCACTGGTTCTATGGCCAGCTCGATACCGTCTTCGTAAACTCGGAAGAATACCGGCAAAGCTGGATCAAGCGCGGGCTCGATCCGACGAAGTTGAAAATTTTCCCGCGCGGCCTCGACACTGAGTTGTTTCATCCGAAGCGACGCGATCCGCTATTCTTCGAAAAATTCGGCGCATGCAATGGGGAGGTTCGTCTTCTCTACGTCGGCCGGGTTTCACGCGAAAAAGATCTCGATGTTTTGGCCGGCGCTTATCGCCGCTTGCGCGACGAGGGATTGTCGGTTCAGCTTTTCGTGGTCGGCCACGGCCCGTATTCAGAGATATTCTCAGAATCACTGCCCGAAGCATGTTTCACGGGGTATTTGACCGGCAAAGAACTGGCTACCGCTTACGCGTCGGCGGATGTTTTTGTTTTCCCAAGCACAACCGACACATTCGGCAACGTCATCATCGAAGCGCAGGCTTCGGGTGTTCCGGTAATTGTTTCGGATGCCGGCGGACCGAAAGAATTGGTAGAGAACAATGAAAACGGCCTCATCACCAAATCACATGATGTGGAAGATTTCACGCGCGCCATCCGAGCGTTGGTGGTCGATCCAGCGCTGCGAGAGCGAATGGGCAATCGAGCCCGACAAAGCGTCATCGATCGCACCTGGCCAAGCGCCTTCCGTAAATTTTGGTCGATAACGGAAGTGTAGCTATCCCGTTCCAGCTTCGCAGAGTATCAACATCGCGATCTCTTGCATATTGCGACGGAACTCCTCAGGCACGGTCGTCTTCGCGCGCAAGATCGACAATTTCGCGGTGAGCAGCGGGTGGTCGATTACCCTGGCGGCGCGCACGTTGGGGTTTCACCGCATTTCGATTTATCGCAGAGAACACAGAGAAAAATTCTCTAGGCTTGCTTTGCTCCGCTGAACTCGGCGTTCTCTGCGGTTGTTTACTTGGCAACGGTCCGCGTGTCTGTTGTCAATCTTCCGATGAAAAGCGAAATCACTTCCGTGCACAACCAGCGGACCGCCCGTGGGCGAAAAAGTGGCGTGACTAAGCTCGCAAAACGTCGTTATCCAATCGGTGCCGAATTGATCGGCCTAAAGGAAACGCACTTCCGGGTCTGGGCGCCAAAAGCGCAAGATGTCGACCTGGTCATCGAAGAGAGCGCGGAGAAAAATGCGAAGCGAACGTTTCATCCGCTCGAAGCTGAGGACGGCGGTTATTTCTCCGGCGTTGCCAACATCGGCGCGGGATCCTTTTATCGCTTTCGTATAAACGAGGCCGAACATTTTCATCCCGATCCGGCCTCTCGCTTTCAGCCGCATGGCCCGCACGGTTCCTCTTGCATTGTCGATCCAACGAAGTTTCCGTGGACGGATTCGCAATGGCCAGGTTTGAAAATGAAGGGCCAGATCATTTACGAAATGCACATCGGCACATTCACCCCGGAAGGCACGTGGAAGTCGGCCACAAAACAGCTATCGGAGCTCGCGAAGATCGGCATCACGGTTGTCGAAATGATGCCGATCGCCGATTTCCCGGGAAATTTCGGCTGGGGATACGACGGGGTCGATCTGTTTGCGCCAACGCACCTCTATGGCACGCCGGACGATCTGCGCACCTTTGTCAATCACGCGCATTCGTTAGGCCTAGGCGTGATTCTCGATGTGGTTTATAATCACTTCGGCCCCGACGGCAATTATCTCGCTGTTTATTCCGACGATTATTTGACGCGCGAGAAGGAGAACGACTGGGGCGACTCGATTAATTTCGACGGGTCAAACTCGGGACCGGTGCGCGAATTTTTCATCACCAACGGTCGCTACTGGATCGACGAGTTCCATTTCGATGGATTTCGCTTCGATGCGACGCAGAGCATCTTTGATAAATCCGAGGAATACATCATCGGCGCCATCGGCCGCGCCGCGCGCAAAACCGCGGGAAAGCGCTCGATCATTTTGATCGCGGAAAATGAACGACAGGAAACGAAATTAATAAAGCCGCGCCGTGAAGGCGGCGATGATCTTGACGGACTCTTGAACGACGATTTCCATCACAGCGCGGGCGTCGCACTGACTGGGCGCAACGAGGCTTACTACACCGACTATCTCGGCTCACCGCAGGAATTCATTTCCGCGGCCAAATACGGCTACCTCTTTCAAGGGCAACCGTACTCCTGGCAGGAAGCGCCGCGCGGCACGCCGACGTTTAAGGCGACGCCGGAAGCGTTCGTCGCCTTCATCGAGAATCACGATCAGGTCGCAAACACGGCGGCGGGTGAGCGGTTACGTTTCCAAACGTCGCCCGGACGATATCGCGCCATGGCCGCGCTGCTTTTGCTCGGGCCATGGACACCGATGCTTTTTCAAGGTCAGGAGTTCGGCGCGTCGACCCCGTTCATATTTTTCACGGACGTGGGCGATGGCGTGATGCGCGAGGCCATCCGCAAAGGGCGCTTCGAGTTTCTCGCTCAATTCCCGTCACTGGCTACGGAGGAAACACAAAAAACATTGCCGGTGCCGTCTGACCCAAGAGTTTTTGTGCGCTGCAAGCTTGATTTTTCCGAGCGGCAGAAAAACAAGGAACTTTATGATCTGCATCTCGATCTTTTGCGGTTGCGCCGGGAAGATTCGCGCTTCCAAAAACAGAGATTGGGCAGAATTGACGGGGCCGTGCTCGGGCCGTCCAGTTTTGTTCTCCGGTATTTTAGTGAAGGAAACGTCGACGATCGATTACTAGTCGTGAACCTCGGCGAAGGCCGGGTGCTTACCCCTGTCCCGGAACCGCTGCTCGCACCACCGCTGGGCTTGGAATGGGAAACTCTGTGGTCGAGCGAATCGGTTTCTTACGGCGGCCCAGGAGGAGTGACCGTCGCGACGCAGGACAGTTGGACTTTGCCGGCGGAAACGACCATTGCACTGCGGCTCATCCCGGAGAAAGAGCCGCGCCGCCAACCGAAAAGAAGAAAATTGGGCTGATCGAGTTTGCTGTTTGCATCGACAATGGATGAACAGGCAATTTGAAACAAGCCAGCCAGTGATCCGCTCGATGCCGTGGGACGGCGCGCACATGTCGCGCGAGCTTTTGCTCAATCGCGAATGGCTCGTGACCAACGGACTCGGCGGTTATGCCTCCGGCACTGTGTCTGGCGCAGTCACACGTCGCTATCATGGATTACTCATCGCGGCGCTGCCGGGACCGCTCGGGCGCGTCGTGATGTGGAGTCACGTATCGGAATTTCTGCGCTTCAGTAACGATGATGTTGTTTCTCTCGGCGCGGAAGAGCGCGCCGGCGGACAGCTTGATTTAAAAAGCGCCGACTACTTGACCGAGTTCCGACTCGAGGATGGGCTTCCCGTCTGGACTTATCACGTGCGCGAGGTCGTGGTCGAAAAGCGCGTGTTGCTTCCTCATTTGCAGAACACCGTTCACGTCAGCTACCAAGTGATCTCGAGAGGAACGCCGCCGCGGCTCGAATTGCGTCCCGCTTTTCATTTCCGACATCATGAAGCGCCGGTCGATACGGATTTGGCCGCGCCTTACAAACTCACCGCCGTCGATGGTCGTTACGAAATCACCGCGGCCCGCCGAAAGTTACCGCCGCTCCGAATGCAGCTCCATGGTCGCGAGTCTGCTTTTACGATTGCTCCATCGAAAATTCCTCAAGTGGTTTATCGCATCGAGCAGCAGCGAGGCTATGCATACGAAGGCGAGCTCTGGAGCCCGGGATTCTTTCGAGTCGATCTTACCGAGCGAAGCACAGCGACGTTAGTCGGCTCAACTGAGCCGTGGGACATTATCAACGTTCTCGGCCCCGAAGACGTTCTCGCGGCCGAACGTGAGCGGCGCGCGCGTCTGCTTCACGTCGCCATTCCGAAGGCACGTCAAAGTTTTCCGGCGGAGCTGGTTTTCGCAGCGGACCAATTTGTCATCACGCCGGCCGGACGGTTCGAAGAAGCGGCGCGCGCACATGCCGCCGGCGACGAAGTGCGCACCGTCATCGCCGGCTATCATTGGTTCACCGATTGGGGGCGCGACACAATGATCAGTCTCGAAGGCCTGACGTTAATTACCGGGCGCTGGCTCGAAGCGGGCTACATCTTGCGCACATTCGCGCACTATGTTCGCGATGGTTTGCTCCCAAACATGTTTCCCGATGGCGCGAAGGAAGGGAAATACAACACCGCGGACGCAACGCTTTGGTTCTTTCATGCACTTGGCCGGTATCTCGAGCGGACGGCGGACCGCACAACGTTGAAAATTCTTCTGCCGGTGTTGATCGACATCGCCGAGCATCATTTGCGCGGCACCAAGTTCAATATTCATGTCGATCCAAACGACGACCTGCTCGTGCAAGGCGAGGAGGGCTATCAGCTCACCTGGATGGACGCAAAGATGGGAGATTGGATCGTCACGCCGCGGCGCGGCAAGACGGTCGAGATCAACGCGCTTTGGTACAACGCGCTTTGCCTGCTTGCCAATTGGTTGCGCGAAACCGGCGATGAAACTTCTGCGCAACACTACGCTCAACACGCCGAACGTGCGCGCGTTTCATTTAACAATCGATTTTGGTTCGCGGAGGGCGGTTATCTTTTCGACGTTGTCGATGTTGACGGCGGCTCAAAGAACGATTCGTCCTGCCGGCCTAATCAATTGTTCGCCATCTCGCTTGATCATCCGGTTCTGGACGCGAAATGCTGGAAGCCGGTGATCGACATCGTCGAAAAAAAATTGCTCACGCCGCTCGGTTTGCGCACGCTCTCGCCCGACGATCCGGAATACAAGCCGATTTACGCGGGCGATCTGCGTTCGCGCGACGGCGCGTATCATCAGGGCACGGTTTGGGCCTGGCTGATCGGGCCGTTTATCGACGCATGGTTGAAAGTTCACCCTCATGATCGAGCCGCCGCGCGTAAATTTCTTGAAGTTTTCCCGGTCCATCTGAGCGACAACGGCATTGGCACGATCAGCGAGGTCTTCGACGCGCGCGAGCCGCACATGGCCGGCGGCTGCATCGCGCAAGCATGGAGCGTGGCGGAAGTTTTGCGCGCCTGGGCAAAGACCGCCTGAGGAGATTGGTGTCGCGGCGCGTGTCCTCACGCGCAGCGCGATCTAATTTGCGGCTGAGGACAGCCGCCCTTGCACCCTCCAAAATCGACAATCACTTGCGACGCGCGCCGAGCGACGCTCCCGCGATTCAATAATTGATGCCTGAAACGAAGGAGGAACTCGAGCAAAAGCCGGAAGTCCGCAAAGAGCTGGCTCGAGCCGGCGGTGAAAAAAAGCCTGGCGAAAAAGTTAAAGCGCGAGGAACGGACAAATTCTGGTTTGTGACGCATGGGCTGCTGCTGATTGGCTGCGCAGTTTTGTATTACCTGGTTGAATCGAAATTCGTCCCGCTTTCGCCACCGCAGGTCGATTTGGCGCATCGGATTATCCGCGGCGTCGCCTTGGTGGTCCTTGTCCTGGCGATTGCAAAAGCAATCTCGGTTTATGCGCTCCGCCGTATCGATGATGCTTCGACACGTTTCACGCTTCAGCGCGTCGAGCATCTAATCACGGCGCTCATTATCGCGCTTGTTGTCGTATCCGTAGTCTTCGTCAACTGGTACCCAGCATTGGCTGCGCTTGGTGTCGGATCGATCATCATTGGTCTTGCCGTGCAGACGCCGATGAAAAGCTTCATCGCCTGGATCTACATTCTCGTTCGCCAACCATTTCGCGTCGGTGATCGCATCAAAATCGACGACGCCACCGGTGACGTCATCGATGTCGGTTATCTTGACACGACCCTTTGGGAATTCGGAGGCCAATACATTTCCGGAGACCACCCAAGCGGCCGCACCATACGCTTCCCGAACGAGAAAGTGCTCGACTCGATCATTTATAATTATTCGTGGGCGCTCTTTCCCTACATCTGGAACGAAATTAAATTTCAGATCGCGTATCAAAGCGATTTGCAATTTGTTGCCAAGACAATGCAGCGGGTTGTTGAAGAAGAGATCGGCGAGGAGATGATTGAGCGAGTCGGTGTCTATCGCGACCTGCTCGCGCGCACGCCTGTAGACGAGCTGCAAGTCCACGAACGGCCGCGCGTCATCTTTCGGGTCGACGAAGTGACTTGGATCGATGCCATCGTGCGTTACCTCGTGCCACCGCGGGAAGCCGGCTCGATTAAAACGCGCTTGATTCCAAAACTCCTCACCGCGCTAAACGCCGCGCCGGAAAAAGTCATGTTCCCAGCGGGGGCGAATCGATAATTCGACCCGCTGAGCCAGGCAAATTTGCGCAATTGCATTCTCCAGCGCATTACTTTCCGCCAATGAGATTCTCGCTCGTGAGCACCATCGCATTCGCTGCGATTCTTTTCGCTGTCGACGCGGTCGGTGGGCAATGGTGGCGTCTTCGACCGCAACCGACACCGACGCCTGTACGTCGCGCGGCGCCGGCACCAGTTGCTTCGCCGCGAGCGAAGGCGACCCCCGAAATTTACGTCGCGCTGCCGAATTACGATGAGGAGACGGCAACCCGGCTGCAGATTTTTCTCGATAACAATGATTTTGGGCCGGGAAAGATTGATGGCAAAATGGGCGAGTTTTTTCGCAAGGCGCTCATTTCCTACAAGCATTCGCATCTCGTGCGCGAAACCGGCTTTGTCGATCAATGGTTGCTCGATCAAGTGCCGGTGACCTTCACGACCTACACGATCAAACCGGACGATCTGAAATTCATCGGACCCGTGCCGACCAGCCATTCTGAGCAGGCGAAATTGAAAGCGCTCTTGTATGGATCGCTCCTCGAATTTGTCGCGGAACGTTTTCATTCGGCCGAGGCCTACATTCAGAAACTGAATCCCGGGAAGAACTGGGAACATCTCCAACCCGGCGAGACGCTGACCGTGCCGAACGTGTTACCGTTTGAGATTGAAAAAATCACGGAAGGGAAAATTCCTGAAAATCCCGCATTCGCCGCGCGCAAAATTTACATCGACACGAAAGAGCACCTGCTCGAAGTCTTCGATAATAATCAGCTCGTCTGCGTTTTCCCGATCACGCCTGGATCGACAACTTTGCCGGCGCCGGTTGGCACATGGAAAATTGTCGGCGCGGCCACCTGGCCGTGGTTTCGCTACGATGAAGGGATGCTCAACTACGGCGTGCGCACGGAGAATTATTACAATCTTCCGCCTGGCCCGAATAATCTCGTGGGCGTTCTCTGGATGGGCTTGAACAAAACCGGTATCGGCATTCACGGCACGAACAACCCGGAAACGATCGGCCGCGCCGCCAGTCACGGCTGCATTCGCCTGGCCAACTGGGATGCTGCGCGCGTTAAAGATTTGGTGAGCGTGGGCAACACCGTGATTATTTTTTAACTGTAGCGGCGTTGTGTGAGCGCCGATCTAATTGCAATTCGGCGGTCACAGACCGCCGCTACAGAAAAGCGAATCACTCTTGCCCGCTTCGCAAACGAGTCATATTTTAAGAGGCACGGAGGATGTCGATGAAAGCAACCAGCGGTATCAGCCTGGATAATGCGGCCGTCGCCGCGACACCGAAACATTTACTGCAGTTCGCCGTCGATCAACGTTACGACGATTACACGCCAGTCGATCACGCCGTCTGGCGCTTCATCATGCGACAGAACATTTTTTTCCTGCGCGAATACGCGCACAAGGTTTATTTCCAGGGACTGCTCAACACCGGGATTTCGTTCGAACGCATCCCGCGCATTCAGGAAATGAACGATATCCTCGCGAAGATCGAATGGGGCGCGGTAGCGGTGGACGGATTCATTCCGCCGGCCGCATTCATGGAATTTCAAGCTTACAAGGTGCTGGTGATCGCGTGCGACATGCGCCAGATCCATCACATCGAATACACACCGGCGCCGGACATCGTGCACGAAGCGGCCGGGCACGCACCGATCATTGTCGATCGCGAATACTCAAATTATCTCCAGCGGTTTGGTGAAGTCGGCGCGAAAGCGATGTCGTCCAAGAAAGATTTCGAGCTCTATCAAGCGATCCGCCACTTGTCGATTTTGAAGGAGCAGCCGAACGGCGATCCAAAAGAGATCGAGAAAGCGACAAAGGAAGTCGAGTATTGCCAAAAAAATCTGGGCGAGCCTTCCGAGATGGCGCTGCTCTCGCGGCTGCATTGGTGGACGGTTGAGTACGGACTTATCGGGACGATGGAGAACCCGAAGATTTACGGCGCCGGATTGCTCTCATCGATCGGCGAATCGGTTTCGTGTCTCGAGCCGGCAGTGAAAAAAATCCCCTACTCCATTGACGCGCAAAATATGCCGTTCGACATCACCACGAAGCAGCCGCAGCTCTTTGTTTGCCGCGATTTCGAACACTTGAAAGACGTGCTCGAGCAATTCGCGAGCAAGATGGCCTATCAAGTCGGCGGCTTGGAGGGAATCAACAAAGCGATCGAATGTAACAACACCGCGACGTGCCAGTATTCATCGGGGCTGCAGGTTACCGGCGTCTTCGATGAAGTGATTGTCGATCAAAACAATGCTGCCAGTCCGGCTCGGACGCCGATTTGTTTGCACGCGAAAGGTCCATGCGCGCTCGCCTTCAAAGACAAAGAACTCGAAGGCCACGGCCGCGATTATCACAAGGATGGATTCGGATCGCCGATCGGCAATTGGAAACCAGTTGAAATCAAAGAGGGCAAAAAGACAAAACTCGAATTCGAGAGCGGCGTGACTATCGAAGGAAAGATCGACAATCTCCTAAAGCGCGACGGCAAACTATTGGTGATCACGTTTTCAAATTGCACCGCGAAATACGGCGATCGCGTATTTTTCGACCCGAGCTGGGGAAATTACGACATGGCCGTCGGCGATAAAATTGTCTCGGTGTTCAACGGCGCGGCCGACAAAGATGCTTACAAGCACGTCGCGCTCGTGCCGAAGGAGCGCACGATCAAGGTTCCATCGGACGCGAAGCGGAAGAAATTGGAAAATCTTTACGCGCAAGTTCGCAAGATTCGCGAGACGAAGAAAGGCTACGAGCGAGTCGGGGAGATCTGGGAAACCCAACAAGCCGAACATCCGGGCGACTGGTTGTTGTCGATGGAGATCTACGAAATTCTCGACGTGACGAACCAGCAACCGAAACTGAAAGCGAGAATCGAGAAGTTCCTCAACGAGAAAAAAGCGCAGACCAAAGATCTAACGACGCTAATCAGTTGGGGCTTCCGCTTGGTCGAGTACCACAAGAAACCGGAATACCAGGCAGCTCTGGCCGCGTCGCGGAAGTGACACAAGCATTCTGCTTGTGTCATGTCGAGCGAAGTCGAGACATCTCTCACTGTTTCCGTAGGTAACCGTTCGCTACGGGCAGAGAACAGTTAGCGATTCCTCCACTTCGGTCGGAATGACAGATGGACGTGGTGGGAGCGTTTTAAACGCCTTGTCCTTGAAGTGACGTTGCCTTTGAGCGCTTTGACGTATTCGTCGTCGTTTTTGTCATGTCGAGCGAAGTCTCCCGTGGCTGCGGGATTACTGCTTCTCTTTTTAACAATGAGAGATTCCTCGACTTCGCTCGGAATGACAGCTGGATGAGCGCTCCGCGCGGATTACGTATCAGCGTCAGAACGCTTCGTCCTTGAAGTGGCGTTTGCCTTTGAGCGCCTTCCCGTATTCATCCTTACTTAGAATATTTTCATCGAGCTGCATGTCCGTGCGGCAAAGGTTCTTAAAAAACGCCTCGATCCGCTCTTTGTTCTGCATCACGTCACCGGT
>Ga0137372_10000916_pt1 | contig 28396 bp, 27 predicted proteins | sample SagtaG_6_FD_104911 | JGI IMG/M metagenome (GOLD analysis project Ga0137372, IMG submission 104911) | Vadose zone soil microbial communities from Sagehorn Ranch, Mendocino, California, USA - Sage1_R_60_16 metaG | ecosystem: Environmental > Terrestrial > Soil > Vadose zone | place: USA...
CTAACATCAGTTCCCTTTGCAGCGGTACATCTGAAAAACCCGAACGTGGCGGCGGGCTTCACCTTCATCAATACCGCGCTCGCCGGTGTTTGGCTGGCAATCGCTTATCTCCGCACGCGGAGCTTATGGTTCCCCCTGGGAGTTCACTGGGCGTGGAACTGGGCCCTGGGCTCCCTTTTCGGTCTTCCCGTAAGCGGTATTACCGATCTTGCACCCCATCCGTTACTGCGTGGCACAGAGCTGGGGCCGGCCTGGTTGACCGGCGGTGCCTACGGCATCGAAGGCGGACTCGCCTGCACGATTACGCTGATAGTTTCAACGATCTTTATCTGGCGCACGCGGTTCGTTCGCACTACGCCGGAAATGGAGATGCTGACCGCGCAAGAGAATCCAGTCCTGATATCCGACAACTTTAGTTTGTCGAATGGCGCGAGAAAGGCTCTGGAACCGCAGTGACGACAACTGGAGCACGTCGGACAGTTCGTTGTTAACACTCTTCCCATCTTTCCCGTCTTAATCGGTGTCAGAAGTGCGTGATCAATGGGCTCCGTAAGAGACAGCGCAATGTATGAGCTCAAAGCAGCAGCGGATGTGCTAGTTATGACCGGTCAAAGAGAATCTGCGATCGATCGGCCACAAATTGAGATTGCACCCAAAACTCCGCCAAGCCTCGGGCGCCAGGAGTATGTTGCGTCCGAATCCTCGCTTGAACCTCCCCATTCTCCTGAGTCGGCCGAAGCGCTGCTGGTAGAAGCCGTTCTCGCGGGCAATCGGGACATGTTTGGGCGACTTTACCAGCTCTATTCCCCGCTGGTACACGGCATTCTTTTGGCGCGCCTGCCACGAAGCGAAGTCGAGGATTTGGTGCAGGACATTTTTTTACACGCGTTGAGGAAACTGCACACCTTGCGTGACGCCGGCGCGTTTGGTCCCTGGATCGCGATGATAGCTCGTAATCGAGCGATGGACTTTCATCGCAGATCTCGCGAGACAGTACCGGTAGATGAATTCACGAGAGAGCTCCGAAGCGTTGACTCAAATGCGTCGAGGGCCGAGGAGATCCTCGGGATTATTTGCACCCTTCCTGATGCCTACCGTGAAACGCTCGTCTTGCGCCTGGTTGAAGGAATGAATGGACCGGAAATCGCGGCGCGCACCGGTCTGACCGCGGCATCAGTGCGCGTCAATCTGCATCGGGGTATGAAACTTCTGCGCGCGAAGCTCGGTTTTAAGGAGGGCTTATGAATATCGACGGCGATTACTTGTGGGACAAGACCGGCGAACCTGATCCTGAGATTCAGGAACTCGAAGAGATTCTCGGCACGCTGCGTTACCAGCCTCGGCCCTTGAAAATTCCGGCGGATCTGCAAACGAACCCAACGCGAGGTTTCTTCTCCACGCTCGTACCCCGTCTGGCAATAGCGGCGACGTTGGCAATGGCGTTGCTCGGTCTCGGATTGTGGCTTGGCCTGCAACATTCGCAACAACCCAGGGCCCCGGTCGTGGCGAAAACTCCAATTGCGCCCGCGTCAGGTAAAAATCCAGGTTCGAGGGAACTGCCCACTCCGGACCAGGGTGCCAAAGACACAGACGTAGCAACGTTTGGAGGACCGGAACAGAAACAAAAACACCTGTCTCGTCGTCATTCTGCCAGCTCGTCGCTGGCCGCAAACATAAACCGGTCCCCTCACATTCGCGAGGGTTTAATTAGACAACGGCAGGTTGCGGTCCAGGAACTTCGAGAGGCTGAAGCGGCCAAGGATGAACTAATGCTGGCGTTGCGCATGGCCAGTGCGAAGTTGAACTTCGCACAGAAGAAAACACAAAACATAAATCCCCGGGAACCAGTTCACAACCAACACAAGATCGGATGAATGGAACATTATGAAATCACTTTCCCAAACACTATGGAAACTCCCTTCGCTTACAGTCCTCATCATTCTCGGCGCGGCTGCGACTGCGACGGCGCAAAACCCCCGCATCCAAACCAGTCAGCTCGATGCTCTCGCGCCTAAAGCGAGTGAGACAGTTGACGTGAACATCGACGAACGCCTGATGCAACTCACGTCCAAGTTCTTTTCCAGCAAAGATAACGACGAAGCGAAGGTAAAAGAGATCATCAACGGCTTGAAAGGGATCTACGTGAAGAGCTTTGAGTTCGAAAACGAAGGCCAGTATACGGAGGCGGACATTGAAGGCATCCGCTCGCAATTGCGCAACCCAGCCTGGAACAAGGTGGTAAACGTTAGCAGCAAGAAGGAAGGCGGCGTCGAAGTCTATCTGATGCAGAACGGCAATCAGATTAGCGGTCTGGCGCTTCTAGCCACGGATCCGAAGGAAATTACCGTCGTCAATATCATTGGCCCGGTGGATCTGGATAAGCTGACGCAGCTTGAAGGGCAGTTTGGCATCCCTGAGTTGGGGATTGAGCGGTCAAAACCAAAGCGCAAAAATTGAACCTCAGGAGTGGAGTGGCCCATAAAAAACATTGCCTTCGGTTTCACGCTCCTTGTTCTCGTAGGTCTTATCCACAACGCCCAGGCCAAAGCTGACGACTTCGGCGTTGGGGCTCAGGAAGTAGCTGATACAATCCGCATCAATACAGGCGTAGTCTTCATGGATGCGCTTGTGAAAGACAAGCGCACCGGCGTTCCCATCGCGGATCTCAAGCCGGAGAATTTCGAAATCTACGACGATGGAAATTTGCGGCCAGTTTGCGCGCTGCTACGGAGCACGTTCGCGGCCATCACCGCGCCGTGTTCGATGAAAGCATACGGCAAATATTTGATATTCTGACCTCGCTTCAAGGTCGCAATTTGCGACCTTGAATCTTGCAGAGTCCGCACCTCTTCCTCGCTTAGCTGAAACATGCGCTTAACGGGAGCTACTTTTGACCGCCCTCCCTGCGGCCTCGAATCGGATCGAATTCTGCTCCCTGGCCTACGATCTTCCAATCGCCAGCCGAGTTGGGCCGAACTAACTCGCTTACAAGACTTCTTGTTACCGCTGATCGATCGGAACGTAAGGAAGATCACGTGGGCCGACATATTCCGCGCGGGGACGGATCAATTTGTTGTCGGCATACTGTTCGAGGATGTGACCGGTCCAGCCGCTGATCCGGCTGATGGCAAAGATTGGCGTGTAGAGATCGAGCGGAATTCCCATCATGTAGTAAGTGGACGCCGAGAAGAAGTCTACGTTGGGATATAGACCCTTTTCTTTCATCATCACTTCCTCAGTCTTGCGAGACATCTCATACCACTTCGAATCGCCCGCGGCTTCGCCCATCTCTCTTGAAAACTGCCGCAGATGAGTGGCGCGCGGATCTTCAGTCTTATAAACCGCATGTCCGAAGCCCATGATCTTGCGCTTATTCGCCAACGCTTGCTTGATGAAGGGTTCCACGTTGTCGAATGCGCCAACCTCCAACAGCGTCTTCATCACATTAGTGTTTGCCCCACCGTGAAGCGGGCCCGACAGCGCGCCGATGGCCGCCGTGACTGCCGCGTACATGTCCGCTAAAGTTCCGGCGACGACGCGAGCGGTAAAGGTCGAAGCGTTTAGTTCATGATCGGCGTGGAGAATCAAACAGATATCAAAAATGCGTGCTTCGCGTTCGGAAGGTTTGTCGCCTCGCAGCATGTAGAGAAAGTTTGCGGCGATGTTGAGACCGGGATCGGGGGATATCGCCTCGAGCCCGCGACGAATGCGATCTGCAGCGGCCACGATTGTCGGGAATTGCGCGGTGAGTCGAATAGCCGTCTTGATGCTGGTCTCGGGCGATATATCTCGCGCGTTGGAATCGTAGAATTCAAGAGCGGAAACTGCCGTGCGTAAAACGTCAATCGGATCAGCTTCACGGGGAAACCGCTTCATGAGATTGATTAGCTCAGCAGACAATCCGTACGAAGCTCGCAGCGATTGCTCCAGGTTTGAAAGTTCCGCACGATTAGGCAGACGCTTGTTCCAGATAAGGAAGATTACTTCCTCGAAGGTGGAATGCTTCGCCAGATCGTGAATGTTGTAACCCTGGTAGATCAGCTCGCCTTTTTCACCGTTGACATCGGAGATTGATGAAGTCGCTGCAGCCACTCCTCTGAGTCCCGCTGTGGATGTACCGGTTGGCGCGTTTGCTTTGTTAGTCATGCAAATTTTTAGTGTGGACCGAAGATAACAAACTGATCAAAGCGTGACAAGTTGGCCTGCCGGTTGGGTTTAGACTCCAGGCTTCAGCCTGTGTTGGTGCCAAACCAGTAACCTAAAGGTTGGACTCTGAACTTTTGGAAACAATCACCGTATCACCACGCTGCGCCTTTAGCAGTCTCGCTGCCGAGTCATTGCGTGCGGCAATTTCCAGGAAGCCTGCACTTCCCCAGAATCCAAACACTTTGTCGCGGCCGCCAGTCTCTTCAGCGAAGTAGCTGCGAAAAGACTTGATCTGCTTTCCCCTAATCTGGAGCTTCGCGCCGCGAGCGATCATCGCTACACTTAACTCCTCGTGAGTAATGTTGGTGACACAGTTCCCAAAGTGATCGATATGAATTACTCGCGCCTTGATGCTGCCATCACGAGAAGTTTCAGGCTGAAGCGGTGACAGTCGAACGATATCCGTAATTTGCGCGCCCAGCACAACCGCTTCGACGCCATGTGAAAGCGCAGCGGCTATCGGCGCAAAAACATCACGGCCATTGAAGGTCGCGCTTACAGGATGGCGAAAGTATTTTGTGTTCGTGAGATGAAAGATCTCTGGTGGCATTCCCAGCTTCACGTGCTGATCGCAAACATAACTAAAGATCCCGTTGTCCGGGCCGACAAAAAACCGATCGCGGGTTTGGATCAATAATGGACGGCGCGATGAACCCACTCCGGGATCCACCACCGCCACATGAATCGTGCCGGAGGGAAACGATGAATAGGCGGCAAGTAAAATAAACGCGGCCGCTTCAACGTCCTGCGGATGGATGTCATGAGTAATGTCGACGATTCGTGCCTGGGGATTTGAAGTAAGAATCACTCCCTTAACAGCCGACACGAAATAATCGGAGTTGCCAAAATCGGTAAGGAGTGTGATTAGTGGGATAAGGGGACGACGTGGCGCAGAGACACGGCGACGAGGAGCTTTATGATCCTGCCGCCGTGTCAACCTATCTCCGCGTCCGCGTCGGGTTCTCACTTGAGGCGGGTCACTGGATTCGCGTTTCAGTGGCAGTGCGAATCTTAATTTGTTGGCCACGAGCGAGGCGAACATCTTCACCGCGCTTGCTGAGTACGCTGCCAGTACCAACGCCGCCGCCAATCGCGGCCCCAATCGCAGCGCCCTTACCGCCACCGACAATGGCGCCGATAATGGCCCCTATGCCGGCGCTCGCCCCAACCTTCGAGATATCATCCTTGGTGGTACTCTTTGCCTTCACCCCACCTTCCGAGTCAACAGTGCCGGAGCCATCTCTGGTGCCAAAATCCACGACTTCGACGACAACCGCACTGAATCTAGTCGTACGACCATCAGGCAGGTGAAGCGACTCAAAGGACAGTTGAAGTTCGGCGGTGCCCTTCACTTTTCCAGCACGCTTAACGTTAGTTACGCGGCCTTCGACCGTCGCACCCTCGAATTCGCGCGGATCGATCACGCGCGCTTGGAAGCGATCACCGCGCTGGCTGACGTCTGTCGCAAGATTCGATTCCAACTCAACTATGAGAATCGCATCCCGCGGTATCAAGAGTGGTCCGTTCGTTGGCCCATTGACCGGCTGTCCTGAATTGTTGGTTTTATTCTGGGGCGCGTTTTGATTCGCATTCTGCTCCGTCTCTTCCGGGACGTTGCTGGCAGTCGCCGGAGCCGTGCCACGTCGCGCAAGTCCGGTGGGTATGGAAGAGTCGAAAGGACGGCGATCGTAGCCGGCGGCGTATCCCGACTCGAAGCCTTGCTGGTAGCCGTTCCGGTAGTCTTCGACGGTTCCCCACACTTCGTTGTAATTCCGATCGGCGTGTTGATATTCATTCTTGTTTTCATAATCACGGGCGGCGTGATCGGCAATGTCTCGCGAGCCAGCGCTGTAGCCGTCTGAATAGCCCGTGCGGTAACCACGTTCCAGGGCGGTCGACTGGCCCTGCAAAGAAGAACCTTGGGCGGTTGTTGTCGATCTCGCCCACGAGGTCATCATCAATGCAAGCAAAACTAACAGGGGAATTTTAAGATATCTCATTTGCTGTTCCTTCCACAGATGTACGGCATGGGAGCCGCCGTAGTTGTATTGGGAGAGCCAACCTCGTGCAAGCACGATGCTATCATCGGAACCACCCGTTCAACAATTATGTGAAGCTTTTTTGCGTCACCTGAACCGGGAGTGGCAACATGCTTGACCGTCTCAATTGTGCGACCTAGACTCAAATCGTCTCGAACTGTTCGTAGATTGATTCAAGCGCAACTACCTGGCGCTCAGATGCTCGTTTTAGCCCAGTGGTTGCGAGCATTAACGGAGCCTGGAGTCGATCGAATGACAAAAGCACGCAGGGTCTACCTGGATCACAGTGCCACCACACCCGCCGACCGGCGCGTGGTCGAGGCGATGCTGCCATATTTGACGGAAAAATTCGGCAATGCGTCCAGCGTGCATTTCTTTGGTCAGGAAGCGCGTGCGGCTGTCGATCGTGCGCGGCGCGAGATTGCGGCATTGATTGGTGCCCGGGCCAACGAGATCGTATTCGTTTCCGGTGGAACCGAGGCAAACAACCTTGCGATTCGCGGAGTTTGCGAGGCCGCTAAAGGCTACCCCGGCAAGATTAGTCTAGGCCACGTAATTACTTCTGCTATCGAGCATTCGTCGGTCCGCGGAATCTGTAACGCGCTACAAAAGAATGGCTGGGAGGTTACGAGGCTCCCGGTTTACGACGAAGGCATTGTGCGAACTGAAGACGTGCGTGTAGCGTTGCGGCCAGACACGGTGCTCATCTCCATCATGTTGGCTAATAATGAAATCGGCACTATTCAGCCGCTTGACGAGATCGGCGCGCTGGTACGTGACGAACGTGCCCGCGGCCGCCGGCACCTCTGGCTACACACGGATGCAGTTCAAGCTGCCGGCCGCATTCCTTTGAACGTCGACGCCCTTGGCTGCGACCTATTATCCCTTTCCGCTCATAAGCTGTATGCGCCCAAGGGAACGGGAGCGCTCTTCGTGCGACGCGGTGTGCGGCTGATATCTCAGAATGTTGGCGGGCATCAGGAGCGTGAGAAACGAGCCGGAACGGAAGGCGTACCTGGGATCGTTGCTTTCGGCGCGGCGTCGAAGTTTGCACGAGAAGAGATGGACGAGAGATCAAAGCACGACCGGCAACTTCGGGACATCTTTGAGGCCGGTGTAGCGGAGCACGTTGCAGACATCGTTTTCAATGGCAACCTCGCGAGGCGCTTGCCAAATCTTTCAAACGTCTCGTTTCGCTTCATCGAGGGTGAAGGTTTGTTGATTAGCCTGGACCTTCAGGGCATTGCGGTCTCAACCGGATCAGCTTGTTCTTCGGGAACGCTGGAGCCATCGCCGGTAATACGCGCGCTGGGTCGCAACGATGAACTCGCTCGCGGCGCGATACGCTTCAGCTTTGGCAAAGACAATACTGAAGAAGACGTCGAATACGTTCTGAAGGTGTTGCCGCAACTGGTGGAAAAGCTACGAGCGCTTTCACCGCTTAATAAAGTTTCGAGTTTCGAGTTTCAAGTTAATCCTTCAGAACTATAGTAGATGCCCTATTCTGAAGCTTTTAAAGATCATATCGCAAATCCGCGTAACGCCGGCGAGCTTCCAGACGCTAACGCTACCGGCGAAGAGACTAATCCTGTCTGCGGCGATCGGCTGCGCCTCTCGCTGCAAGTGCGCGAAGGTCGCATCGAAGCTGCAGGTTTCCTCGCCTACGGCTGTCCGCCAACGCTTGTCTGTGGTTCGATTTTGACGGAATTGATTACCGGAAAAACCATTGAAGAAGTGGGGAACCTCAAGCGTAAAGATTTGCTTGATGCACTTGGTGGCCTGCCCTCAAGGAAACAACACGCGGCAGCCCTGGCGATTGAAACGTTGCGAAGAGCGCTCTCAAGCGGCAGGGCAAGCTCACCTTCCCAACCTGAGAGATTCCCTCGTTAACTCACTAGCTCCGCTTGAAAGGCCTTCAATCAGAATTCAGAACTCAACTGTGATTAGCTCATGGTGGGGAAAGCGGGCTTGCCCCCGCTGTGGGGGGTAGACTAACAGCCTGGCGGCTGAACTCTAAACGATGCCGGTCACGGATTCACCAGACGTGGGCGCGATAGTTGAGGGGACGCCAACGGGCGCTGGTGGTATTCAGGACCGCAGTATTTCTTAGGCTCAGTACCCAGCACAAAAGTCCTTGTCCGTATCACTGGACACGTTTCCACGGCAATCAATCCCGTCGTCGGATCGATGTCGAGAGTAATTGTTCCTTCCAGACGTCCGCTCTGATCGCTTCGCAGCTCAGATCTCGGCGCCTTCGCACGCGGCGACGAGGTTGGCGATGGCTCAACCAGCATTGGCGGCAATGTTTCATCCGGCGCTGGTGGGGGCAGTTCGTCTGTTTCCGGCGAGGCTTCGGTTTCCAGCTCCGAACTCGAAGCTCCCTGCGGCGAAGTGCCGTTAATGAACAGCTCGACCCGTTTGTCCGGATCTTGCTCTGACGCCGGTCCCCCGGTTTTTGCGTCTATGGCAACTTGTTCAATTCCCGCCGGCATTTGCCAGTCGCCTTGCCACTCCGGATGTTCCTCTAAAGCCACGTCCATGAAATCCGTCCAGATTGGCAAAGCGGAGTTTGCTCCGGTCAGGCCAAGCTGCGAACCATCGTCAAAGCCAACCCACACCACACAAACTAGATTTGGCGTGAAACCGGCAAACCATCCGTCGCGAGAAGTTCCAGTCTTTCCCGCTACATTTGCTTTGAAGCCACGCGCCCTCACTTTCGCCGCCGTACCACGATTGACCACGTCCTTCATAAACGAAGTCATCACATAAGCAACATCGGGTCGCAGCATTTCGTTCTTTTGCGGGGTTGGCGCTGCGATGGTCACGCCATTTCCTGTTGTAATGCGGTTGATGGCAATCGGCGTAGTTCGCGTTCCCAAGGTCGCGAATCCGGTATAGGCCGAGGCAACTTGTAACGGCGTAGCTTCACTAGTTCCAAGCGCCATCGCCGGATAGGCGCGTGTTGGTTTCGGCAATCCTGCTTTCGCGGCGAGGTTCATCACCCGCCCGATAGTGACCTCCATCGCCACGTCCACTGTCACCACGTTCAGGCTATGAACCAGCCCATCTCGCAGAGTTACGGGAGCATGGCTATAGGTGTCGCCAAAATTTCCCGGCGAGTATTCCTGGTTATCGAAAGTGAACGTCTTCGGCTCGTCGATGTATGTCGTTGCAGGGGTAATCACACGCGGGACCGGATCGTATGCCGTGTTCAGCGCGGTCGCGTAGACGAAAGGTTTGAAAACCGAACCTGGCTGACGAAATGCATCCGAGACGCGATTGAGTTGACTTTTCGCATAGTCGCGCCCGCCAACCATCGCCACTATCTCGCCGGTTTGGGCGTTCATGGCGACCAGCGCTGCCTGAAGCGTGCCCGGCTGAAAACGCTTTGCTTGAACCTTGTCGAGCGCCGCAAGCTGTTTGGTCACGGCCGCGTATGCCGCCCTTTGCAAATCGAGATCAATTGTAGTGTAGATGCGCAGATGTTCCGCTGCTCCTGGGCCAGCGATGATGTCGCCTAACTGAGCCTGAACATAGTCGGCAAAATAGGGCGCATCCGACACGTCAATACGGCCCCTGGTCGCAGCAATCTGCAGCGGGACTTGCTTTGCCTGGTTAGCTTGCTCGCCGGAAATTGCTCCTGTTTCCGCCATACTGTCCAAAACTTGATTGCGCCGCGCCGTGGCAGTGTTTATGTCATGGTAGGGGTTGTAACGATTCGGACTTCGGATCAGCCCTGCCAGAAAGGCCGACTCAGGCAGCGTCAGATTGGTTACGTCTTTGTTGAAATAGGCATCAGCAGCTTCGCCAAAACCGTTTATCGAGAACCCCGCCTGTTGCCCCAAATAGGCCTGATTGCAGTAAATTTCGAATATTTTTTCCTTCGACAGGCGCGTCTCGAGGATGACCGACATATAGGCTTCCGCGATCTTGCGCTTCGGAGTTTTCGCGGGCGACAGAAATAAGTTTTTGACTAACTGTTGCGTGATGCTTGAACCACCCTGGCGGGCGATTGGGGAATTCGGGTCCGTGTCGTAGCGACGTACCAGCGCGCGCAGGATGCCCCGAAAGTTTACGCCGTAGTGTTCGAAGAACGCGCGATCTTCAGTGACAGTAATTGCCTTCACTAAATCCGGCGGCAGGTCGTTGAAGCCAATTATTTTACGTTTTGCCCGCTCGCGCCCGGTCACTGAGCTGATCAGTTCGGGTTCAAGCCAGGCTTTGTCCAGATGATTTTTATTATTGAGATCAGTGAGCGAGCTGATTGTTTTCCCATTGCGCGAAAATTGAACTCGCACACTTTGAAACTGACGCAGGCCATCCACAACTATGTTGCCACTGGGCTTAATCTCAACGTTTCCGTCACCAAATGAATAGCGACCACGCGCTTCATCTGCTTGTTGGGTCTTCTCGACGTAGCCGGCATGTTTGAGCAACTCAATGAGACGTTCCGGCGTGAGCGTTTGCCCCACGCGAAGTTGTTTGGGAGCGGCGTAGATTCCCGCGGAACGAGTGAACACTTCGCCCTTCAGCAGGTTGTCAATCCGGCCAGAGAATATTGTCCAGTAGTAGATCAGAGACCCGGTTATTACCGTGGCCACAAGAAGTAAAGGAATAATTACCGGCGGACTGATGAGCCGGCGAGCAAGGCGCCGCCCAAAAGTAATTTGCGGTTCGGTATAAGCAACAATGCGCGTCTGGGACCTTGGGTCCCTTTTCAACCGCTTCCCAGCAGCGGGTTCTACTTCCGGTGGGTATCTTACTGGCATAAAAGACAGGCGATAGACAATTGGGGGTCTGGAGTCGCAGTCCGTGGTCAGTCGTCCATCCTCGTAAATTAAATGCTAACCTCTGGAAACAAGCGTGTCCACTCAAGAGGCTTTGCCGCTGCCTCTTTGGGGTGCGCTGACCCGTCATCGCACTCCAAATTTGACACCTGTTGTTCCTTTAGTTAACGTCCAGCCGCATACAAATTTCGCCGGCGTTTTGATGCAATTTCTAATGTATGAGTTTAACGCCTACTGGCAGACGCTTGTTTGCCGGTAATCATCGCCGAATTCTTTTCGCCCTGGCCGCAGTGTCAATTGCGATAGGGTTTGGGACAGCCGCGTTCCATCTAATTGAGGGCTGGTCGATACTTGATAGTCTTTACGTTGCAGCGCAGACGGTAACTACCGTAGGGTATGGCGACTTGACGCCAGCCACGAGAAACGGCCGCATTTTTTCTACAGTTTTCATGCTGACCGGCGTCGGCGTCGTGCTTTATGCGCTTACCACAACGGTGCAAGCGATCGTTCAATCAGAACTGGTCGCAACGTTTGGCCAGCGCCGCCAGACACGAAAAATGAGTAAACTGCGAAACCACTTCATCATCTGCGGTGCCGGACGTGTGGGCTCACATTTGGTGCGCGGCCTTTTGGGCAGCGCCGAAACCTTCATCGTTATCGAAAGGGATCCACAGAAAGTTGCGGAGCTGACCGAACTCGGGGTAATCGTGCTGGTGCGCGACGCGACGTTGGAAGAGAGCCTGCACGAAGCGGGCGTAGAGCATGCACGCGGGCTTGCCGCATGTCTGCCCGACGACGCAGATAATGTTTACGTAGTGCTTACGGCGCGCGATTTGAATCCGCGTTTGCACATCGTCGCCCGAGCTGCTGAGGAGCAAGCGGAAGCGAAACTCATTCGCGCCGGCGCCAATCGAGTGGTTGCACCAACGATCATCGGCGGTCATCGCATGGCGATGGCCCTGACAAAGCCTGCGGTCCACGACTTTCTCGGTTCGATTACAGCTAACAAGTTGGAGCTGGCATTTGAGCAACTTGAAGTCGGGCCTTCTTCAACTCTGGCAGGACATAAGCTAAGTGAAACAAATATTCGCTCCGATTTAGACATTGTGGTCGTTAGTATTCGGCGAAGCAATGGTCAGATCCTTTTCAATCCGAGCGGCGAGGCAACAATTGAAAGCGGCGACATTCTGATTGCCATCGGACATGCGGAGTCGCTCATGAAATTGACGGCCCTGGCCAAAGGCCAGAGTCTGGAGTCTAGAGTCCGGAGTCTGGAGTCCGGAGTCGGGAAGGGTCTTGACTAATTCACGGTCTCCAGTTTTTCGGCTCCAGGCTCCAGACTCCAGACTTGTTAAGATGAGAATCCTTGTTACCGGTGGCAGTGGTTATTTGGGCACCCATGTCCGCCGGTTTTTTGCTGCTGACGATTTTTCCCGTCGTTCCGGCCACGACATTCTGAGCGAAGACGTTGAACAGGTCGCGAACTACGAAGCCGTCATTCACCTCGCAGCTCACCTGGAGAAAGATCCTGCCGGTGCGGAGCTTTGTTTTCGCACGAACTCCGAGGGTGCAGCTAATGTAATAAAACATCTCAGGCCTGGATCGACCTTCATTTACGCGTCTACCAAGGACGTTTACGGCTCGAATGCAGAGACCTACGTTGAGGTCCCGGAGACTTGCCCGACTGATTACGCCGGACAGACGGCACTGGAATGGTCGAAGCTAATCGGTGAGCGCTATGTAGAATACTACGCGCGCCAGCGAAATGTTCGAACCTGCATATTCCGAATGTCTGCGGTCTACGCTCGACCGTCAGACGGAAACGAAAACGGCTTCGTGACGCATTATGTGGAATCGATCAAGCGTGGTTGGCCCATTCGGCTGCCTTTAGCTGGTCATCCGGTTCGCGACATCTTGCACGTAGACGACTTCTCGCGGGCGTGCCGCGCCTTTATTGATTCATCTCTGCCCTTTGGTTTGTATAATCTCGGGGGCGGTAAAGAGAACGCAGCAAGTCTTTTGGAATTGGTGAACACTGTTGCCAGGATGATTCAGCTTGAACCGCAGATCGTCAACGACGACTCATTGCCGCACCCGGTCCCGGTTAACTACGTTTCTGATTTGAGCCGCATTCAGCAACAATTAGGCTGGCGGCCGGAGATAGGAATCGAAGAAGGACTTCGTTCGTTGTTGTAACCGCGTGTGCATAAAAGGGGATTTTTCCAATTGTCATTTTTTATTTTTCATTCGCAAATTCAATTTGGAAGTGCAACGTAAGTGTTCTCTCTTAGAGGTTATCCCATTAACACCTGGCTTCAGCCAGGTGATTGGAGGGCCGTTCACCTGGCTGAAGCCAGGTGTTAAGAAAAGTACCGCAACCTTTCCGACTGAATATGCAGTTGCACTTCAAACTTGAATCCACCCATTTGCAAGACCTTATCGGTTAGAGGAAACCAGCTCATAAATGATAGATGAGAAATAATGAGAAATTTCAAATGAGAAATGGAAAATCTTTTCGTACCACGTCGCGAATGCCTGAACAGATGCCGGAGAATATCGAACGTATAGTGGTTCGTGGGACCAACTGGGTCGGCGATGCGGTCATGACAATACCTACGCTGCGCGAAATCCGCCGCCTCTTCCCTTCAGCACAGATCACGCTCGCCAGTCGCTCCTGGGCTAAAGGCCTGTTCGCCGGCGCTGAGTTTATCGATGAGCTGCAGGTTCATGCAGGCAGCGGGCTGCGTTCAGTGGTGCGGCAGGTACGCCAGTGGCGCAAACAGAATTTTGACCTCGCTGTTCTCTTGCCAAATTCTCTTGAGACGGCGCTGGTTGCTTCACTAGCGCGCGTGCCGTTGAGAATTGGGTATGCAACCGATGGCCGGCAGGCGCTGCTTACTCACCCTCTGGAAGTGCCCGAATGGCGCAACTCCAAACACGAGGTTTTCTATTACCTAAAAATCGTGGCAGAACTCGAATGGCTCATCAAGCGTGAGCAAACTTTTCTAAATACACAACCCGATGGCTCGCTTGAGATCTCGATTGGTCGTCAGGCAGCAGCGCGAGACTTTCTGCGCGCCCGCGGAGTTAAGAGCATCAGCGATGGCCGCGCACTGGTGGCACTTTGTCCCGGCTCAATTAACAGTCGAGCCAAGCGTTGGCCAGTAGAACGCTATGCGGCCCTTGGCGACAGACTAATCGATGAACTGCAGGCAGAAGTTGTCCTCATTGGATCCGTTGCCGAAGTAGAAGTGTCCCTTGAAGTCAGCCGGCAGATGCGCAACCAGTCGGTGGTGTTAACCGGCCAAACTGATCTCGCGGAACTTGTTGCGATTCTGAGTCAAGTCGACCTTCTTATTACCAATGACACCGGTCCCGCCCACATCGCGTCAGCCCTTGGTCGGGCGACGCTGGTGATCTTCGGCCCCACGAATCCACTTACTACGCGACCGTTTTCGCCACTCGGAGAGATTTTGCGCCAGCCACCGGATTGCGCACCGTGCATGTTGCGCGATTGCCCCATCGATCACCGCTGCATGACGGCGATCTCGCCGAACGAGGTCTTCGAACGCGCGCGTGTGAGCCTTTCCGCACATCGGATGGCGCCGAATGCACTGATTGGTCGGGACCTCGGTTGTCACCATTAGCGTATGAAGCAACGAGCAGTTTTCATTGACCGCGACGGCACGCTCTCAGAAGAGGTCGGTTACATCAACCACCCTTCTCGGTTTAGCTTGTTCCCCTACGCAGCTCCCGCGATCAGATACTTAAACGAAAATGGCTGGCTGGCGATTGTGATTACGAACCAGGCAGGTGTGGCCCGCGGATATTTTTCCGAGGACATGATTCAAACTGTCCACGAACGGATGGAGCGGGAGCTCGAAAGCAACGGCGCCAAACTGGATGCGATCTACTATTGCGCGCATCATCCATCCGTGGGCGAGCCTCCCTACCGTCTCGATTGCGATTGCCGCAAGCCAAAACCCGGGCTGATTTCGCGCGCAGCGGAGGATTTTGATATCGACGCTGAAGCTAGTTGGATGGTGGGAGACCGCTATAGCGATATCGAGCTTGCCAGAAATGCCGGGCTGAAATCTATGTTTGTCCTGAGCGGCTATGGGCGCGGCGAATGGGAACACCAACGCGCGAGCTGGATCGAAAAACCAGATTTGGTAACCGAGAATTTATTGCAAGCGGTGCGCCAGATTGTTTCAGACTCTTTGAAGTGCGCCGACCTGTCGGTGCCTTAGTCGCTAAGACCTGTAGCAGGATTCGTTAGCTCCATGAGTTCAGCGCAGGAAAGTGACGCCCGGAAGCCGCTGTCCCCAAGCGGCGACTGGTCGTCGCACTCCAAAATTGGGAGGAAGATTTGACCGTCGAACGAACATTATCGCAGGAGCGTCTGATAAATATTGTTAGACGCTTTCCGCAACGCCACATTCTGGTTGTTGGAGATTCCGTTGCCGACCAGTTTGTTTACGGCGCTATCGGACGAGTGTCGCGCGAGGCACCTGTATTCATCCTGCGTCATGAGCACACGGAAACAGTGCCCGGTGGCGCGGCAAACTGTGCCGTGAATCTCGCATCGCTGGGCGCAAGAGTTTCGTTGATAAGTGTGGCCGGCGAAGATGAGGCAGGACGCGCTCTGCTTGAGAAGCTGAACTCCGCCGGCGTTGATTGTAGCGGCGTGTTGACCTCGCCGGCACTACGAACCACCACAAAGGTTCGAATACTCGCGGGGCAGTTACACTCCACGCGCCAACAGGTAATCAGAATCGACTATGAAGGCGAAACTCTAAGCGATCCCGAACTGCGCGCGCGGCTGCGCGAACGCGTCATCGCGCAGGCACAAACCGCCGATGCCCTGATCATCTCTGATTACAATTACGGTGTTGCCAACTCCGAGATGGCTTCCTTCACCCGCGAAGCCGCAGCGGCGCGAAAGATTCCAGTGTTGGCAGACTCGCGTTTTCACCTCTCAAATTTCACTGGGTTTACTTCCGCCACTCCGAACCAGGATGAAGTTGAGAAACTGCTTGGCAAGGAGATCATGCAGAAGGATGAATTGGAAAGAGCGGGGGAAGCGTTGCGCGAGCGTCTGCGTTATCGCGCTTTGCTCGTCACGCGTGGCAGCAACGGAATGATGCTGCTTGAGGACGGCGTGCCGGCGGTTCACCTCGATGCAGTTGGCGCCCATGAGCCGGTGGACGTCACCGGCGCGGGCGACACTGTCATGGCCGCTTACACGCTCGCGCTATCCTCCGACTCGTCTTTCCCGGAGGCGGCGCGCTTGGCGAATTACGCCGGAGGGCTTGTCGTGATGAAGCGTGGCACGGCGTCGGTGACGCGCGAAGAGCTTGAGAACTCCGTATTGCATTCCGAATTGACCTCGACCGATGACTAACTTTCCGCCAGAACAGCTCAAAGCAACTTCGCCGATCCTTGAGCGCGAAGCGCTAATCACCCGAATAACCGAGGAAAAGGCAAAAGGTTCGCGTATTGTTCTCGCCAACGGCTGCTTCGACGTTTTGCACGCTGGCCATATTCGGTACCTCAAGGGTGCGAGTGCTCTGGGTGACCTGCTGGTGGTAGGAGTCAATTCCGACGAGCAGGTCAGTAGGCTGAAAGGGGCAGGGCGGCCGATCTTACCTGAACGTGATCGCGCCGAGCTGGTCGCGTCGTTGGCGGCGGTGGACTTAGTAACGATATTTGACGAACCTACGGTGACAGAATTGCTGCTGGCGGTAAGACCCGAGGTACATGCCAAAGGCACGGATTACACTGAGGAAACTGTCCCGGAGCGCGATGTGGTACGATCTTATGGCGGCGCTGTCCGAATTGTCGGAGATCCAAAAGATCATTCAACTTCGGAACTGATGAGAAAAGTGAGCAGTGAGCAGGAAAATTGAAGAATGTGGGCAGTGGGCAGTCGGCTGCGGGCAACAGAATCAGCTTTCAGCGCAACTTGTTTTTCTCTTACAGTACGCATCTATCGAGCGGCCGATGCCGCGTCGGCGGCTCACAGCACGAGACCAACGGCTTACTGCCCACCGCTCACCCACTGCCCATTGTTTTAGATGATGCAAATCCTTATTGTAAAACTTGGCAGCATCGGTGACATCGTCCACACCTTACCAGCCTTGGCGGCCATCCGGAAGGCGTTGCCTCAAGCCGAAATCTCCTGGGTAGTCGAACATCGCGCTGCAGAAATTTTAAGAGACAACCCACTTCTGGATCGTCTCATCGAAGTCGACACGAAGGCCTTGAGGCGCGGGTTGATGTCTGGGGAGACGCTGCGGGCACCGCGCCAGCAGTTACGTCAGCTTCGCGCCTCAGCCTTCGATTTAGCTTTAGATTTTCAGGGACTAATCAAGTCCGCATCAATTGCGCGCCTTTCCGGCGCGCGTCGTGTTTTTGGGTTCTCGCGCGATTCGTTGCGCGAGCCTGCCAGCCGCATCTTAATCTCGCGGTCAATCCCAATATCCAAAAATTCGCACGTTATCCGAAAAAACTTAACTCTAGCCGGCGGTGCTTTAGGAATTTCTATCTCTGATGACCCAGCCGACTTCGAGTTTCCAATCGCAACAAATTCCGCCCATCAAGCTGAAGCTTTGAACGCTGCTGACGGAACCGACTTCGCTATCCTCAATCCGGGAGGGGGTTGGCCGACAAAACTCTGGAGCGCTGGACGCTTTGGCCGATTAGCCGATGAACTCTGGTCGCATTACGGCTTGCACTCACTGGTTACACATGGCCCGGGAGAAGTGCAACTGGCCGAGACGGTTTTGCAAGCAAGTCAATCGGGAAAGGCTCGCGCGGTCAACGTTTCCCTAAAAGGTTTCTACGAGCTGGCCAAAAGCGCTCAGGTTTATGTTGGCGGCGACACCGGGCCGACGCACTTGGCTATCGCCGCGGGCGCGCCCATAGTCGGCCTTTTTGGCCCCACGGAATGGTGGCGCAATGGCAGTTTGCGCCCGGCCGACATCTGCGTTGAACGAGTCGACATTGATTGTCGGACTGACTGCCATCGTCGAGCCTGCTCAAAGTGGATTTGCATGGACATTGAAGTGGAAAGAGTTTTTCAGGCGGTTGCACAGAGATTAAAAACAGGGCAGGCATCGCTGCCTGTAGTCGTCTAGGGTAGTGCCGCCGGCAAGTTTCCCCTGGAGTTAAATCGATATTGCGTAGAGGCGGAACCTGGATACAACGCTGGCGCGTGCCGCTTGGCTTTTTGTGTGCGGCGCTCTTTATTTTGTTTGCGCGACCGCGTCCCGCCACACTTGTTGTCGGCGCCGCTATTTCTTTAATTGGAGTTTTGCTGCGCGCCTGGGCCTCCGGTCATATCCGGAAAAACGACGCCCTCGCTATTTCGGGTCCATACGCGTACACACGCAACCCGCTCTATTTCGGAAGTTTCATCCTGGGACTTGGCTTCACAATAGGCGCCGGTAGGTGGTGGCTCGGAATCCTCTTCGCATTGCTGTTTCTTGGCATCTATTTACCAGTTATGCGCGTCGAATCTGCCACACTGGCACAACTCTTTGGCGAGAATTTTCAAGCGTACGCCAAGGAAGTGCCACTGTTTTTGCCGCGGTTGACGCCCTATCGCAACGCTCAGACCAGGATAGGATTTGACCGGGGGCTTTACCTGAGATATCGAGAGTATCGAGCTGCACTCGGTTTGTTGATCGCCTGGGGGTTGCTGGTTCTTAAGGCCTTTTACGTGAAATGAAATCCTATACTCGAAAGCTTTTCGCTGGAATTGTAGTTCTGATCGTCGCCCCTGTATTCACGAGTTTCCAGCCGGTGGGCGGTTCGGGGCTGGTTTTCGCGCAGAGCGTTGCTGGACCTGCGATTGGTTCGGGTCTGGCTGAGCCGGTCAGTCGGGTTCGGGTGCATCCCTTTGAGCCCAGTGAAGAACTCTTATACGTAGCCGAGTTTTCGCGATCTCTCTTGAAGAAAATAGACGTAGCCGACTTTCGTTTCACTGCCGGCAGAGAACCGCCGTTGCGGAAGGTTGCGGATATTGAAACCAGGCGCGCTGGCTCAGCCTATTCCCTGAAGTTCACCGGTGAAGTTTCGAGCAAGGGGGTTTTTAGTAAACTTTTTAATTTGCGGTTCCGGGAACGCATTGAATCAATTGTCGAGCCCACGTTGTTCACCGTCAAAAAGACAAAGAGAATAGACGAGCAGGGAAAACGAACGCGTATTAGTGAGTCAACCTATAACGACGGCAGGGTGATTTGGCTTGAGCGCGATCCAAATAATCCCTCCCGTCCGCCCCGCAGCTCAAGCGCCACGTTTTCGGGTCAGGTACAGGACGTCTTGTCTGCAATTTACTTCTTGAGAACGCAGCCGCTGCAGGTTGGGAAGACGTTCGAAATAACGGTCAGCGATTCTGGGTTGGTGTACCAGGTTCCAGTGCACGTAGTTGAGAAGCGACGACAGAAGACTGTGGTCGGCAATGTCGAGAGTTTGCGAGTTGACGCTGAAGTGTTTGGGCCGAATCGGATGATTGCAAGCGACGGACAGTTTTCGATCTGGTTCACTAACGACAACCGGCATATTCCGGTAAGCGCTCGCATCAAAACTGAGCACGGCACCTTTGATATCACGCTGCGGAAAGTCATTCAGAATCCAGCCCCACGAGAATCTATGGCCAGCACCATTGAGTAGCCGGAAGCTTTTTCGATATATTAACCTTCTCACTCATTTAAGCATTTAACCCATGCCGTGAATACGTCCTACACTTGAAGGATTTCCGATCGAAGGACAAACAGCAGATAGCAGATGATTAACGGAAAATCAGGTCATTTTCCATTTGTCTCAACGCATCATGACGTCCAGTCCCCTCATTCTCGGACACCGCGGAGCCTCGGCTGTCGCTCCTGAAAACACGCTAGCCGCATTCACGCGGGCAATACGAGACGGCGCCGACGGCATCGAGTTTGATGTTAGGCTTTCGCGTGACCAGGTGCCCGTGGTTATCCACGATGCAACACTTAAGCGAACCGGATTGATTGATCGCGCGATTTGTGAGCTGACTGCCCTGGAACTGAAAGAGATTGACGTTGGACGTTGGTTTGCCGAGCGCAGACAAACGGGGGCGAATGCGTTTCGCGGGGAGAAGCTGCCGACGCTTGCGCAAGTCTTCGACATTTTCAGCGAAAACCTCGGTGTGCTCTATATCGAGCTGAAATGCCATCCGAGGATGGGGGGAGCACTGGCAGCCGAAGTCGTGGGGCTATCGCGCGAATCTCAGATTGCAAATCGGGTAGTAATTGAAAGTTTTGATCTGGCTGCTATCGCCGCGGTCAAGAGAATTGATCCGGGGATTCGTACCGCCGCCCTCTTCGAGCCAAAATTATCGCGACCGATCTCGGCCATTCGCAGACTCAATATGATCAATGTCGCGCTGGGCGTCGGCGCTGATGAGATTGCGCTTCACCACACGCTCGCCAACACGCGCGTAATTGAGAGGGCTAAACGCGAGAGATTAGAAGTCGTGGTTTGGACAGTTGATGATCCTGACTGGATCTTGCGAGCCCGCTCGCTTGGTATCAAGGCGCTGATCGCAAACGACCCGGCCATGATGGTGCGCCACCGCAACACGGCCAGTTTATAGTCCAAACTTTTGCAACGCGAATCGGCCACCCAAAGGTTGGACACTCCACGCCCGCCCAAAAATAACTCCAGATGACAGCAACGACGCGCATCTGTATCATTCGCAGCACAACTTGTTGGATTAGGAGAAAAGATAGATGGCAGTTAGACAAGGCGCCGATATTATCGAACCCAAAGGCAGGCTGGGAGTGCTGCTGGTTGGTCTCGGCGCAGTTAGCACCACATTCATCGCCGGAGTCGAAGCTGTAAAGAAAGGCATTGGGCAACCGGTTGGCAGTTTGACGCAGATGGGCACGATCCGTCTCGGTAAGCGAACTGACAATCGTGTTCCCCTCATCAAGGACTTCGTGCCGCTGGCAAAACTCGAAGACCTTGTGTTTGGCGCGTGGGATATTTTTGAAGACTCGGCTTACGACGCCGCTATGCACGCCGGGGTACTTGAGAAAGAATTGCTGAAGCAACTAAAGTCTCCGCTCCAGAAGATCAAGCCGATGAAGGCCGTCTTTGATCAGAATTACGTAAAACGACTAAGTGGGACTAACGTCAAAACCGGCGCCAATAAATTTAAGCTGGCCCGACAGTTGATCGACGAGATCGCTGAATGGAAACGTAAAAACAGGTGCTCGCGAGTAGTGATGATTTGGGCGGCCTCGACTGAGATCTTCCTGAGGCAGCATCCCGTTCACAAGACTCTCGAAAGTTTTGAGCAGGCGATGCGCGATAACCATAAGTCGATCGCGCCCTCGATGATCTATGCCTATGCGGCACTAAAGTCGGGTATTCCTTTTGCTAACGGCGCGCCCAACCTAACGGTTGATATTCCGGCGCTCAGAGCGCTCGCCGAGGAAAACAGCCTCGCCATTTGTGGGAAAGATTTTAAAACGGGGCAAACCTTAATGAAGACGATCATCGCTCCGGGGTTGAAGGCCAGGATGCTTGGTCTACATGGCTGGTATTCAACAAACATTCTGGGCAATCGCGACGGTGAGGTCCTTGACGATCCGGAATCCTTCAAGACGAAGGAAGAGTCGAAGCTGTCTGTGCTCGAATATATTCTGCAACCGGAAGTTTATCCCGATCTTTATCAGCACTTCTCCCACGTAGTTCGCATCAACTACTACCCGCCGCGCGGCGACAACAAGGAGGGCTGGGATAATATTGATATCTTCGGCTGGTTGGGTTATCCGATGCAGATCAAAATTGATTTTCTCTGTCGCGACTCAATCCTTGCTGCGCCAATTGTGCTCGACCTCGCACTGTTTCTGGATTTGGCCCAACGTGCCGGAATGAAAGGCATTCAGGAGTGGCTCTCCTTCTATTTCAAATCACCTCAGACTGCGCCCGGTCTTTATCCCGAGCATGATGTTTTCATCCAGCTGATGAAACTCAAAAACACGTTGCGCTATCTTCGCGGCGAGGATTTGATCACACATCTCGGTTTGGAGTATTACGACTAATGCGAGACTTGCGTTGTGAGGTTCTGGGGACCTCATGCTATTAAGCTGAGGTTTCGATGAGACCTTTTGGTGGATGGCCGCGCCAAAAGGTGCAGTATGACCGACCTCTTACCCCTCTGTTCCTCTCGTGAAACATTTATTGGCAGTCGCGCTCTGACATGAATTGTCAACGCTGACATGCCCGCAACCACGCTAAAACCAACTTTAATTTCAAGTTTAATTTTACGCTCTCACAACATTTTGTGATGACATTTTCAGCCGTGTCGTATATATAGCATCGGTCGCTAAAGGCAAAGGTGGTTCAGCGGCCTGGGAGAGCGAACGAAGGTTACAACCGGTGCATCAATACGGTAAGGGGATTGAACGGATCGTTCCTTGCATTATCGAAGGCGGGCCAATAGCGGCCAGGCCAAAAAATGGCCTCGGCAATTGAGAAGGTCTCGCGCATGCAGGGAGGACGAGCATGATATCTGAAATGGAGATAAACAAACTAAACAAAACCATGGGCACAGTCTTCCTGGATCCTGAACAGAAAAGTCCGCGCGCCCAGGACTTCGAGGAGCGGCTTTCAGCTCGCATCGTCGGACAAGAGCGCGCAGTGCGGCGCATGAGCGGCCTTTATCAAATTTTTCTGGCTGGTATGAATCCACCTAACCGGCCAATTGGCACCATGCTGTTTCTCGGACCCACTGGCTCGGGAAAAACCCGCGTCATTGAAGCGGCCGCAGAAGTTTTATACGGCGACGCGCATGCAATCGTAAAAATTGATTGCGCTGAGTTTCAGCATTCGCATGAAATTGCGAAATTGATTGGCTCGCCTCCGGGATATCTTGGCCATCGCGAAACATCGCCGATGCTGACGCAGGAAAATCTTGACCGCATGCATACAGACGAGCTGAAGCTCTCGCTGATCTTGTTTGACGAGATCGAGAAAGCGTCGGACAGCCTGTGGCAGTTGCTGCTGGGCATCCTGGATAAAGCGACCTTAACGCTTGGTGACAATCGACGCGTAGATTTTTCGCGCTGCATGGTGGTGCTAACTTCCAACCTGGGCGCCAGAGAAATGTCTGAGCTAATCTCAGGTGGTATCGGTTTTGCGCCGGGCAAAGGCGCCAAGAATCCCAACGACACCGAAGTGGATCAGAAAATCTACCGTACGGCAGTTGAGGCCGCACGACGAAAGTTCTCACCTGAATTCATGAACCGGATCGACAAGGTAGTTGTCTTCCGTTCCCTGAAGGAACATCACCTGCGGCAAATCCTGGAATTGGAACTGCAGGCCGTTCAGGATCGAATCATGCAGTCAGCCGGCATCAAGTTTGTTTTCCAATGCTCTAATACTGCCAAGGACACACTGCTGAAGGAAGGTTTGGATTTCAAGTACGGAGCGCGGCATCTGAAGCGTTCGGTCGAGCGCTTTCTTGTCTATCCGCTCTCAAATCTGGTAGCCACGGGACAGATTGGCCTGGGGGATCTGGTCCACGTAGACCTCGACGGCTACACGCACAAGCTCATCTTCTCGAAGAGTTCGGGTGGGGCGCTGATTCATGACTTACCGGCTCCGAAGGACGAGCCCGAAGCTACGGAATCATTCTCAGGGGGTGTCGGTTTGCCGATTCCACAGGCTACAAAGGCTGCCAAGAAAACCCAAAGCCGTGGGGAAAAAACAGAAAGCTAAAAATATTCTAATCCGACATAGCGAAAGCGCCGTCCACTTGAGCGTGGTCGGCGCTTTTCAATTCCAGGTGCGGCAAGTAGTTAAATTTTGCCGCCGTTCTGTAACGTCGAAATCCTGCGTATGGCTTCTTGAGCTGCCTGAGAGAGGTAGGGGTCACGGGCCGTCAGCGCATCACGCAATGCTGGAATCGCTGACGTATCGCCAACCTCACCAAGGGCGAATGCAGCTTCTCTTCTGACGTCGTCTTCCGCCTTCTCATCCTGCAACACCACGAGTAGCGCCGGTACTGCCGCACGGTTTCCAATCTCTCCCAGGGAGTGGGCCGCAGCTCTCAAGACAAATGGGTTTCTTTCTTTCTTGCTCTTCTGATTCTTTTTCCCTGGCGTCAATCCTGATCGTGGATTCAATATCACGGCCAAAGGAGTCACAGCCATATCGTCGCCGATTTGACCAAGCGCCACGGCGGCAGCAGCTCGAACTGAATCTTTCTTGTCGGCGAGTCGCTCAACAAGCGCGCTGACGGCCGCACGGCTACCTGTTTGGCCAAGAGCATACGCAACCTGCTGTCGGACAAATTCATCCTTGTCGTCCAGCAACGGCAGCAGACTGACAACGCTTTCATCCACGGGTAAAAAAAGACCGGACATCGCTGCCGTGGCCCGAACCATTGGAGATGGATCATTTAACGCGGAGAGGGCTACTCGCGAAGCAGCTGGATGGCGCATTGAACCTAACCGTGTTAGAGCCTCCCGGCGATCTTCCGCCACCGCCGAACCCAATCGCAGCCGCTGTTTTTCAATCTCCAACTGCACGGGCGTTAAGCGTTGGCTGGTCGTTTGCCCCTGTCTGACACCCCCGGACGTAGACACGATAGCTGTAGTAATCAACAGAACTACTCCAATAGTTAACGCCGCAATCCGCAGCGCCCGGCGATGTATTCTGTTTTCTTGCATTTTAAATTTAGACGTCGAAGATGATTGCTGTCTCGGCTTAATCCATCCTCGCTGTTAGAGCCTGCATGGAGTCCACAATGAGGACTGCTATCGGAGGGTAAATCACCAGGTCGGGAATCAGCAGCATCGTTGACGAGTAAAAAAGGACGTTCGATTGCGCTCCTTCCATATGGCGGAAGAGCGCTGCGAAGCCGCTGAAGAATTGTTGCGCATGCCAACCGATGATAAGTCCCACGCCGATGCTAAGAGCATATCCAACCAATAGAAAAGTGTACGCAGAGAATCGGGTAAATGGTTGTTCCGGCACTTCATCGTCTCGCATTATGGAATCCTGAATCAACTTTGGACTGTAGGTGTAGTGCGCAAAATATTCACGCAACCTCGTGGCGAGATGCCAGATACCTATGACGAAAAGAGTAAGAACGATTGCCCGTCCAAAGTAGTCAAACGTCTCCCACAAATGCGGCTTGATCATCGCCACAAAAAACGTCGAAAGAAATAGCGAAACAGTCGTAAACACAGCTCTCTGCCGCTCTCGACCTTCCTGACGGTCTCTTTCCAGAACTTCATCGACAACTCTGTCCCAGCGAGCCTGCACCGCGAGATTTCGTGCTCGCCGCGCGTGAGGATTGTTTGAATGAAGGATGGAATAACCGCTGTCAGACTGCGCAGTTAGTTGCTCGTCGTAGTAGGCTCGTTCCTGAGGATCAATTAACACCTGGTACGCCTTCGAGAGAAGGGCAAACTCCCGAGCGGCCTTTTCCGAGCCACCGTTGACATCAGGGTGACGTAGCCTCGCGAGTTTGCGATAAGCCGATTTAATTTCCGACTTTGAGGCCGATTGCCTGATCCCAAGAACTTTGTAGTAATTAGTCACCGCGCGCTTTGCGACTCCTTGAAACCGATAAATGGGATTACCGGTCGTTTACCACTCGCGCAATTCGGCAAAATTATAGCACTTTATGCTTGTTCAAGCGGTATGGCAGAACGGGGGTTGAAAGATTTTGACTTAAGCGGAAGGGGTCGTTCTGAGGGGCCAGAGAAGCGGCTTTTTTAATAATCCCTCGAGCGGCTTTCGAGGTGGGGCGAGGACTTTTTTTCATGAGGTGATCGCCGCTCCTCTGGCTTTTCCCTGATCCCTATCAACTCCAGTGCCACGCTCAGAGGGTAAAAAATCCAGTGAAATTCACTATCTCGAGTGCCCCCAAAAGAATTAGTGTTTACGGATGAGGACACTCGCTGTGCACAGCTGATTACAAGCTCGGTCATTACGCGCCGTCGCACTTCTGCGCCGCTCGCTCCACAATTCGTAAGAGCGTTCGCACCGCGATGCCAGTCGGTCCTTTAGATCTATACGGCTTTGCCTCGTCGGCCCAGGCCGTGCCGGCAATGTCCAGATGTGCCCACGAAACACCGTCAGCAAACTCCTTAAGAAATGCCGCCGCCGTGATCGTTCCAGCCTTACGTCCTCCGACGTTTTTAATATCGGCAATATCCGACTTGATTTGCTTCGAATATTCTTTGTCCAGCGGCAGCTGCCAAAACTTCTCGCCGGCCTCTCTTCCCGCGCCAATTATTTCGTCGACTAGTTCCTGATCGGTTCCCAGCACAGCGGTATTGACATCGCCCAGGGCAATCGACACCGCGCCGGTAAGAGTGGCCAGGTCGATAATCCTTGTTGCTCCCAGTTTCTTTGCGTAAGCAATGGCGTCGGCGAGAATCAACCTGCCTTCCGCGTCGGTGTTGATTACCTCGATCGTCTTACCAGTCATTGCTCGCACCACATCACCGGGTTTGGTCGCTTTGCCTGATGGGAGATTCTCGGCGCAGGGGATGACTCCGAGCACAGGAATAGAAGGCTTCAACTGGGCGATCGCGCGCATCGCTCCCATGACTGTTGCGCCGCCGCTCATGTCATACTTCATCAACTCCATGTTCTCTCCCGGTTTCAGCGAGATGCCGCCGGAATCGAAAGTAATTCCCTTGCCTACAAATGCCAACAGGTTTTCATTTCCTTCGGTTACGCTGGACGGTGTGTACTTCAGTATGATCAATTTTGCGGGCTCTTCTGAACCGCGTGACACGCTCAACAGCGAACCCATTCCTTCCTGTTCCATCCGGGCTTCATCGAGCACATCGATACTCAGACCAAACTCAGTCGCCACCTCACGCGCGCGTTCGGACATATTCGTTGGCGTCATATAAGCGCCGGGCTCATTCGCAAGATCGCGCGTGAAGTTCACCGAGTCTCCGACGATTCTGCCGCGTTCAACACCTCGTTTGAGGCTGGTTTCGTCCGCGCCGTCCATCACAACTATGAGCTTCTCAATCTTCCGATCTTCTTTATCCGTCGTTCGATATTTGTCCGGGTCAAACAGCGCTATGACAGAACCCTCGACGGCCATCGAAGCTAGCACTTCCGGGGTTTCCTCCCGCCTTGGAATAACCGCAATAGACTTCACGTTTTTTCCGCGCAAAGCACGCACCGCGGTTCCAGCCATCTGAGAGACCTGTGCTGCTGTGTAATCACTGCGTTCGCCTACGCCTACCAACAATAGTCGGTGCGCCTTAATATCACTGTTTCCTATTAGGTGAAGGTAAACGGTCTCGGACTCTTTACCCTTCAACTCTTCGGAATCAAGTACTGACTTAATCATGCCGCCCGTAATTGAATCGAGATCCTTGAGAAAACCATCGTCCGCCTTCTCACCTTTGAAGACGGCAATCGCCAGAGCCTGAACATCCAGGTCACGATAGGATCCACTCGTGCTTTCAATTTGCATTTTTGATGAATACTCCTACTCGTTTTGTTTATGATGCCTTCATCTATTGCGCTCCTTGAGCTGAGCACGCGTTTCTCTTTCAACCGTACGCCGCATTTCTGTTTCGCGTTTGTCGTACAACTTCTTGCCGCGCGCCACTGCGACTTCAACTTTGATCCGGCGATTCTTCAGATAGACGCGCGTTGCCACCAACGTCATTCCCTGTTTTACCGCCGCCTGATCGAGTTGTTCAATCTCGCGCCGGTGCAGGAGCAACTTTCGTGTTCGGAGCGGCTCGTGGTTTTCGCGATTGCCATGAGAATAAGGGGAAATGTGGGCATTAAACAACCAGACCTCGCCTTCTCGAACAGCCACATAGCCTTCCTTCAGCTGCACGCGACCTGCCAGCACACTCTTCACTTCCGTACCGGTCAACGCAATACCCGCCTCGTATTTGTCCAGTATATGGTAGTCGTGAAACGCAGCGCGATTTGCGGCAAGCAGCTTTTCTTCCTTTGCAGGCATAAGATTTTCCCCGGGATATTGGCGCTGTTCCACACTTAAGTCTGCCCGGACGGCGGGCCAACGAACATGATCACTGATTACCTTCTTCTCGCAAAGGCCGCGTCATCAGTTCGTTCACGGCGCTCGATGCCAATTTTCCTTCATGGAGCACAGCATGCACCTCATTCGTAATGGGCATCTCTACGCCAGTACCGTCCGCCAATAACTTGACGGCGCGCGTCGTTTTTACGCCTTCGGCAACCTCGTTCATGCCTGCGGTAATCTCGTTCACACTCCGACCGAGGCCAAGCTCCCGGCCGACAAATCGATTGCGCGAGAGATTCCCAGTGCACGTAAGTACCAAATCACCTAATCCCGCCAGGCCC
>Ga0137372_10000924_pt1 | contig 28319 bp, 24 predicted proteins | sample SagtaG_6_FD_104911 | JGI IMG/M metagenome (GOLD analysis project Ga0137372, IMG submission 104911) | Vadose zone soil microbial communities from Sagehorn Ranch, Mendocino, California, USA - Sage1_R_60_16 metaG | ecosystem: Environmental > Terrestrial > Soil > Vadose zone | place: USA...
ACGGGAGGCCCTGGAAGAGCACCGCACCCGCGTCCGAGTACGTCGCGAGGCGGAACGACAGCGCCGTCGAGGCGCCGAAGAGAACCGCGGCAGCGTACGCGCCGAACGGGCGCCAGTTGCCGAAGATGACGGCCGCAAGGGCGATGAAGCCCTTGCCGACGGTCATGTTCTCGTTGAACGAGTGCACGTAGCCGATCGAGAGATAGGCGCCGCCGAGCGCGGCGAGGATCCCGGACGTCATCACGGCAAGGTAGCGCGTGACGTACACGTTGATGCCCACCGTCTCCGCGGCACGCGGATGCTCGCCGACCGCCCGCAGACGCAGCCCGATCGGGGTGCGGAACAGCACGAGCCACGCAACGATCAGGAGCACGAACGAGAGCCAGATCATCAGGTTGAGGCCGGAGAAGGCATCGCCGAAGAAGGTGACGTTGTCCAGGAAGTGGAGATGGACGTCGGGAATCTGCGGCAGATCGCCCGGCGTGCCGTTCTCGCCGTAGACCTGGATGAAGAAGTAACCCGTCACTCCGAGCGCGAGGAAGTTGATCGCCGTCCCGCCGACGATCTGGTCCGCGCGGAGATGGATCGCGAAGAATGCGTGCACGAGTGCGAAGCACGCACCGGCGACCATCGCCGTGAGCACGCCCATCCCCCACGAGTTGAACTTGTCGGCGCCGAGACAGGCGAAGAACGCCCCGGAGAGCATCATCCCCTCGAGGCCGATGTTCACGACGCCGCTGCGCTCCGAGAACATGCCGCCGACGGCCGCGTAGCAGAGCGGGGTCGCCCAGATCAGCGTCGAGGAGACGAGCGCGCCCCAGGAGACGACCGTCGCAAGGTTGCCAGTCGAAGACTGCACGGCGAGATTGCCGAGACCGATGCCGATCAGCCCCGCGACGACGGCTCCCCAGCCGAGCCGGCGGACGCCGCGGCTCACCGCCCACACGCCGCACGACGCCGCGACGATCCCGATCAGCGCGGGCACCCAGCGGTGGCGCGTCTCGACCGGGGGCAGCGCGAGGAAGAACGCAAGCGCGGCGAGCAGGATCCCGAAGCGCGCGACGTGCGCCGGCCCGACGGCGAAGCGGTCACGTGTGGCAGCGAATGTGTTCACGCGGGGACCCTCTCCTCTGCGGGCTTCCGCGAGAACCTGATCTTCCTGCGCGCGTTCCAGATGGCGAGGATCAGGACGTCGGCGCCGATAAAGAGCAGCACGAGCGCCTGAATCATCAGGGTCAGATTCCCGGCGAGCTGTGGCGGGAAGACCGACGGATCGAGGCCGCGCGTCGACGTGCCGTTGACGAGCGCGCCGAAGAGCAGCGCGGCGAGCGCGACGCCGACCGCCGTGTTCCGTCCGAGCAGCGCGACGGCGATCCCGATGAAGCCGATGTTCGACACCTGGATGTCGAGCACGCCCAGCCGGTACTGCCAGCCGAGGATGTCCATCGCACCGCCGAGCCCGGCGAAGGCACCGGAGATCGCCATCGCGTACACGTAGTTCCGCGCCACGTTGATGCCCCCGTAGCGGGCCGCCTCGGGATTGAAGCCGACGGCCCGAACCTGGTAGCCGAGGGTCGTGCGGTTCAACGTCACCCAGTACACGACCAGCGCTCCGAGCGCGATGAAGAAGCCGATGTGCAGTGCCTGGAGCTCTGGGTTCCCCCAGAAGGTCGGCAGTCTGCCGCTCGGGACGATGTCGTTCGAGATCGGGACCGAGACGTCGACGCTGTTCTGCAGCGGCCCGCCACGACCGAACAGGAAGCTCCCGAACCAGTAGGCGATCCAGTTGAGCATGATCGTAGTGATCACCTCGTGCGCCCCCACGGCTGCCTTCAGAAACCCGGCGACCGCGGCGATGCTCGCGCCGGCGGTCATTGCGAGGACGATCGCGAGGAACACGTGCAGGCCTCTCGCCATCCCGGCCCACGACGAGCCGACCCAGACCGACACGATCGCGCCCGTGATGTACTGGCCCTGGCCGCCGATGTTGAAAAGGCCACACCGGAACGCGAATGCGACTGCGAGCCCCGTGAGGATGAGCGTGGTCGTCAGGAGCAGCGTCTGCGACAGGTTGTAGGCGGCAAGGCCGTTCGAGTCGGTGTTCCAGGGGAAGAACACCTTGGTGTGCGTGCCGGGCATCGTGACGTGATGGTGGCCGACCTGGAAGAGCCAGTTCAGGCCGGTCCCGTCCCAGATCGCCTTGTACGTTCGGAGCGGGTTGTGGCCCGTGGCGAGCACGACGAGCCCGCCGGCCAGGAAGGCGAGGAGCATGGTGAAGATCGGCGTAATCACGCCGCCCGCGCGCTGGTAGAACGCAAGTCGCTCGGCGACGCTCGGTGCGTACCCGCCAGGCTCGGCGTGCGGCTGCTCGTCCGGCTCGGTCATGCCGCCGCTTCCTGCCGCCCGCCGGTCATCGCGATGCCGAGCTCCTCCTCGGAGACGCTCGGATCGAACTCGCCGGCGATCCGCCCCTCGTAGATCACGAGGATGCGGTCGGCGAGCGAGAGAACTTCCTCCAGCTCGAGCGAGACGAGGAGGACGGCCTTGCTCGCATCTCGCTGCTCGACGAGCCGGCGGTGCACGAACTCGATCGCGCCGACGTCGAGACCGCGCGTCGGCTGCGCAGCGATGAGCACGTGCGGATTGCGCGAGACCTCGCGCGCAATGACGACCTTCTGCTGGTTGCCGCCGGAGAGGCTCGACGCGCGCGTCGTCTCGGTACCGCCTCGCACGTCGAACTCCTGGAGGAGCTTCCGCGCCAAGCTGAAGACGCGCGCGGGATAGAAGAAGCCGCGGCGGGCGAAAGGCTCCTTGTCGTAGTCGTGCAGGACGAGGTTCTCGCCGAGCGTGAACTCGAGCACGAGTCCGCGGCGGTGGCGGTCCTCGGGGATGTGGCCGACGCCGTGCTCGAAGAACTCGTGCGCACTCGCGCTGGTGAGATCGCGGCCGGCGACGAGCACCTTGCCCTGCGACGGCCGTGTCAGACCTGTGATCGCGTCGATCAGCTCGGTCTGCCCGTTGCCGTCGACGCCGGCGATCGCGACGATCTCCCCCGTCCGCACCGCGAACGACACGCCGCGCACCGGCTCGAGGCCGCGCTCGTCGATCACGTGCAGGTCTTCCACCTCGAGCAGGGTCTCCCCCGGGCTCGACGGCTTCTTGTCGACGCGCAGCAGAACCTCGCGCCCGACCATCATCTTCGCGAGGCTCGCCTCGGTCGCGCCCTCGCGCGGAATCGTGTCGACCTTCTTTCCGCGGCGCAGGACCGTGATGCGGTCGGCGATCTCGAGGACTTCGTTCAGCTTGTGGGAGATGAAGATCACCGACATGCCCTCCGCCACGAGCCGTTTGAGGATCTCGAACAGCTCGAGCGCCTCCTGCGGCGTGAGCACGGCCGTCGGCTCGTCGAGGATCAGGATGTCGGCGCCGCGGTAGAGCGCCTTCAAGATCTCGACGCGCTGCTGCTGGCCCACGGTGATGTCCTGGACGCGGGCGTGCGGGTCGATGTGGAACTTGAACTGCTCGGCCAGCTCGCGCACCCGTCGCTCGGCCGCCGCGGTGTCGAGAAGGATGCCGGCCTTCGTCGGCTCGGAGGCGAGCGCGATGTTCTCGGCGACCGTCATCACCGGGATGAGCATGAAGTGCTGGTGCACCATGCCGATTCCGAGCTCGATCGCCTTGTGTGGCGAGTCGATCTCGACAGGCCGCCCGTTGAGGTAGATCTCGCCCTCGTCGGGTTTGTAGAGCCCGTAGAGGATGTTCATCAGCGTCGATTTCCCGGCGCCGTTCTCTCCGAGCAGGGCGTGCACTTCACGTTTGCGCAGGTCGAAGTCGACGTGGTCATTCGCGAGCACGCCCGGGAACCGCTTCGTGATCCCCCGCAGCTCGAGAACCGGCGTGGTCGGATCGGCAGCCAAAGTCGGACGCGATTCTATGGAGATACGCAGAGGGCGGGCACGGTGGCCCGCCCTCTGGTCGTTGACGGTGCGATCGCTACTAGGGCTTCGTCGGCGGCTTGATCTTGCCGGCGACGATCTTGGCCCGCAGGTCCGCGATCTTCTTCAGGTACGACGCCGGCACGGCGCTGCTGACCTTGCCGAGTGCGACGCCCTGGTTTGCAAGGTTGAACACGAGGTTCCCGCCACCCTTGAACTGGCCGGCCTCGGCGCCCTTGATCGCGAGGTAGACCCCGCGGTCGACGCGCTTCACCGCGCTTGTCAGGATGTGCTTGCCGAGGTACGCCTGGTCGACGTCGACGCCGATCCCCCAGATGCCGGCCTCCTTCGCCGCGTCCAGCGTGCCGAGCCCGCACGGGCCGGCGACGTTGAACTCGACCTGCGAGCCGGCGTCGATCTGGTTCTGCGCGACCGTCTTGCACTTCGCGGAATCGAGGAAGTCCTGCGAGTAGCCGCGCAGGACCTTGACGCCCGCGTTGCAAGCTTTCGCGCCGGCCTGGTAGCCCGCGAGGAAGGCGTCCACCGGCGGAATCTTCACGCCGCCGACGAAGCCGATCGTTTGATCGCCGCCCTGCTTCTTCACCATCATGCCCGCGAGGCAGCCGACGAGATACGAGTTCTCCTGCGTCGCGTACGTGAGGCCTTCCACGTTCGGGGACTTCTTGCCGTTGAACGGCGCCCCCGAGACGTCGACGTCGGTGATCGCGAACTTCGTGTTCGGGAACTGCTTGGCGACCGCCGCCTCCTGAGCGCCGAGCAGGAAGCCCGCGCCGATGATGATGTTGTAGCCCTTCCGGGCAAGCGACGCGAAGTTCGGCAGGTACTCACCCGCCGAGTGCGACTCGAGCGCTGCCGTCTCGAGCCCGGGGATGTGGGCCTTGGCGAACTTCAGCCCCGTGAGCTGGTTCTGGTTGAAACCCTTGTCGTTGAAACGACCGACGTCGGAGACGAGACCTGCCTTGTACCCGGCCGTCGGTGCTGCCGCCCCTGTGCCCACGAACGAGACCGTGACGACGGCCACAGCCGCGAGCGCTGCGATGGGCGCAACAAAACGCCACTTCTTCACTGAACCCTCCTGAAGTTAATTACAACCCGAATCTCGGGCGGCTCGGATGCTAACGCGCCCCAGACCCCTTTACCAGGCGTGACGTGGGCCGCTCACAGCGGTTCCACCTGCTTAGACGCCGGTCAGGCCGTTTTGACAGTTGCCGCGGCGAGCGCGAGAAGCTCCTCGGCGCGGCTGACGATCCGCTTGCGGTCATCGTCGGTCGCTTGCGCGAGCCGCTTCGAGACGAGCTCTTCACAGCGCTCGAGCACCTGCGGCCACGATTCCGGGTCCTCCCCGCGCTCCTCGAGCAGCCGGCGGAGCCAGCGGCGTCCGTACTCGGCGTGGAGCGTTTCGTCGGCCCAGTCGTACTCCATGTCGGTTTCCGAGGTGGTGTCGCCGAGGGCGCCGAATGCGGCCGCGCGCGTCTTCTTGCGGCCGATGTTCTTCGTCTCGAAGTACGCGAGCATGCCGAGCCGGTAGAGCAGATCCTCCCCGGCGGCGGCCTCGAAGATGTAGCCGCCGAGTGGCGTCGCATGCGGAGGCAGGCCCCACGCATCGAGGCGCCGCTTTCCCATGAGCATGTGGCGCGCCTCGTCGTAGGTCCAGCGCGCCGCGTCCCGGATCCATTCCCAGCCGAGCTCGGGCGCGAGGCCGTGCAGGATCGCGCCCGCCGTTTCGACCGCCCAGACCTCGTTGAGATGGCTGACGGCCGCGCGCACCTGGAGCGCGACGCCTTCGCCGTACGGGTAATCCGGAACGATCGTGTCCGGCCAGTAGAAGCTGTGCCAGGCGTAGCGGTCGTCGCGCGCCGGCTGCTCCGCGAGGCGGAACGGCGTGCCGGCGGGGCGCTCGAACGTTTCGATGCCGTGACGAAGCTGCGAGACCCACGGCATGGGGCCTGGCCCCTGCCTGTGGACAAGCGCACCGGTCTGCTCCTCGACGTCTTGCAAGGCAGAAGCCACGATTCGGATGCTTGGGCCGTCGGCCAGCTCGTCCGTTTTCCCCAGGAAGTCGCGATAGCGATCGGCGAGATCCGGCAGGAGGGCCTCGGCCAATCCGGACATAAACGCGTCCGAATCGGGCGCGTCGATGACGGACTCGAACGAACGGATGAGCGGGGCGTCGGCGCCCTCCTCGAGGAAGCGGGTCGGATAGCGCAGCTCGAAGACCCGCTCGCGGAACGCGTCGCCGGCGAGGGCGTGCTGCCAGGCGGTGCGGGCGAGCGCCGCCTTTGCCTCCAGACGCGGCGTGGCGGCGATCCAGCCGCCGCAGGCGAGGACGACCGCCCGGGCGAGGTAGTGGCAGCGCGTGAGCGCCTGCGCCGTGTCGACGCGCTCGCGGAGGCTGCTGGTCGGCGGCAGTGCGCTCAACGCAGCACCTCCAGGAAGAGCTCGAGGAAGCCCTGGGTGTCGAAGTCCTCCACGAGCGTGCAGTTCGGCTCTCGCCCGAGCGTGTTCTGGACGTCGATCGCGCTGAACCCGCGCGTCAGCTCGCCCCGCGTCTCCACGTCGACGAACACCTCGCGCGTCGCCTTGACGAGCGACGGCTCGACGATCGCCGCCGCAACCATCGAATCCGGGTGCGTCGTGCCCGGCACGCCCATCGAGCGCTCGAACTCCTCCGCCTTGCGCGTCACCTGCCGGTAGAAGCGGGCGAGCGGCGTGTCGACGGCCTCGATCCGTGCGAGGTCGGCGTCGTAGAACACCCCGTGCGAGAGCGTAAGTGTCCACGTGAAGAGCGTGATCGGGAAGCCGGCCTTGAGGACGATCTTCGCGGCCTCCGGATCGACGTAGAAGTTGAACTCCGCCGCAGGCGTGATGTTCCCGATCCCGCCGCCCATGACGTACAGCCGCTTCACCTTCTGCGCAATCGAGGGGTCGAGTACGACGGCGGCCGCGATGTTGGTCAGCGGCGCCTGGGCGAGCAGCGTGAGCTCGCCGGGCGACTCGTTGATGCGGCGGACGAGCTCGTCGACCGCATGCTCGGAACGCGGCCTTGACGTCGCCTCGGGAAAAAACGAGTCTCCCATGCCGTCCTCGCCGTGCACGTACGCGGCATCGACCCAGTCGGCGACGAGCGGCTTCGGGCAGCCCGGATACACGGGTACGTCCTTCCCCGCCTGCTCGACCGTGTAGAGCGCGTTCTCGACCTGCTGCTCGAAGCGCACGTTCCCGTTGCAGATCGTGATCGCCTCGAGCTGCGCGTTCGGATGCAGGAGCGCGATCAGCAGCGAGGTGACGTCGTCGCCGGCAGTGTCCGTGTCGACGATCAGGCGGACGCTCATGCCGTCACGCTCTCGAGCTTCTCTTCCAGCTGCGCCCGCGTCGGCAGCCCCGGCACCACACCCGGATGCTCGACCATGTAGGCGCCGGCCGCGCAGCCCCAGCGTACGGCATCCAGGTCGGATAGCCCCTCGGCGAGCCCGACTGCGAACGCGGCGGTGAACGCGTCACCCGCGCCGGTGGTGTCGACGACCGACGCGGGGAATGCCGGCACGAGCCGGTCGCCGAGCCGTGCGCCCTGCTCGCCGAGCGTGAGCACGACGGTGCCGCCCGCGCCGCGCACGGCGCCGGCCTCGGTCTCGTTCGGGGTCAGGTAGTCGACCTCGGTGACGATCGGCTCACGCGGCGCCGGTGCCGGATCGAGGATCGTGCGCACACCCTGGCTCCGTGCGACCGCGAGCGCGTAGAGCGCCGTCTCGAGCGGGATCTCGAGCTGGACGACGCAGATGCCCGCGACGGAGATCCGGTCGGCGAACGCGTCCACATGCACCGGCGAGAGCTGCTCGAGGGCGCCCGGGACGATCACGATCCGGTTCTCGCCCGACGGCTCGACGAAGATCGGCGCCGTCATCGTCGGCGCGTCCGCGAGTACCGCCTCGCTCCGCACCTTCTCGTCCTGCCAGAGCTCGAGCGCGGCACGGCCGAATGCGTCGTCTCCGATCGCCGTCAGGAAATCGACCTCGGCGCCGAGCCGCGCTGCGCCTACGGCCTGGTTCGATCCCTTGCCGCCATGGTCGGTGCGGAAGCTGCGCCCGACGACCGTCTCCCCCGCCTCTGGAACCCGGTCGAGCTCGACGGTCAGACCGACTCCGTAGCTCCCCACGACCGCGACCCGCGCCACGCGGGCCATCCTATGCCGCGAACAACTGCAGCCCGTCCAGCTCGCGCACGCGCGCCTCGCCGCGCTCGACGAGATCGAGGAGCGTCTCGCGGGAGCGCTTCAACCGCCAGCCGAGCGCGCCGCCGAGGTCGGCCGCCGAGAGCTCGCCCGACGACGCGAGCACAGTGCGCGCGAGCGAGCGCAGCGCATCGTCCGCCGCCGGCAGCGCGCCGAGCGGCCAGCGCCGCAGAAGCACCTCGACCGCGATCGCGCCCCAACCCTGCTGCCGTTCCACGAGCCCGGAGTTCGTCAGCACGAGCGCACGCTGGAGGACGATCACCGCGGCGTCGACCTGCTTCTTGTCCACGCCGACGAGAGCACGGAGCTCGGGGCCAGTCGACGGCCCCGCCGAGAGCACAGCCTCCGCCACCTCGAGCTGGAGCGGAGTGAGCTCGCCGTCGCGGAAGTCATCTGCGTGGCCGGCACGGCCCGTCAGCGCGTAGAGCGACGGCAGCACCCGCGGTGCAATGAGCGCGGCCCAGCGGCCCAGATGCTTCCCGACGCACACGAGCCCGCGCGCGGGAAGCTCGTCCTTCCAGCCCCAGCACTTGTCCATCTCAGGAGTGAAGGAGACGTATTTCCCCTCGTCGTTCCGCACCGCCCAGTCGACCTCCCGCGAGCCCGACACGGCCTCCCAGAGCGACGGCAGGACGAGATCGCTGCCTGGGAAGAGCGCCGCGATCCCGACCCGGTCGACCCAGGCCGCCGCGCCGCGAATGGACTTAATCGGTGGAGGCGTACTGGTGCACCTGCGACTCGTCGATGAGGACGCGCCGCGGCTTCGAGCCTTCATAGCCACTGATGATGCCTCGCCGCTCCAGCATGTCGACGAGGCGCCCGGCCCGGGTGTAGCCGACCCGCAGGCGCCGCTGGATCAGCGACACCGACGCGGTCTGGGTCTGGACGACGATCTCGATCGCCTTGTCCAGCAGCGGATCGTCGTCGGGGTCGAAGTCGCCGTGTGCGTCCTCGTCCCCGGCGTCCGGTGCGAAGACCTCGGGCAGCTCGAGATAGGCCTCGTCGAGCACCTGCTCACGCTGGCGGGTCTGCTCGACGACGAGCGCGATCTCCTCCTCGGAGACGTACGCTCCCTGGACGCGCTGGAGCCGCGAGGTGCCGAGCGGCTTGAACAACATGTCGCCCTGGCCGAGCAGCGACTCCGCCCCGCCCTGATCGAGGATGACGCGCGAGTCCGTCATCGACGACACGGCGAACGCGATTCGCGAGGGGACGTTCGCCTTGATCATGCCGGTGATCACGTCGACCGAAGGGCGCTGCGTCGCGAGCACGAGGTGGATGCCGACGGCGCGCGACTTCTGCGCGAGCCGGATCACCGCGTCCTCCACCGCCTGCGGCGCGATCATCATCAGGTCGGCGAGCTCGTCGATCACGACGAGCAGGTACGGGATCGTCGCCTCGCCGCGCTGCCGGAACGCCCGGTTCGCCTCGTTGAGGTTCCGCGCGCGCACAGACGCAAGCCGCTCGTAGCGCCGCTCCATCTCGGCGACGCAGTTGGCGAGCACCGCGCTCGCCTCCTTCGGGCTCGAGACGACCGGCGTCAAGAGATGTGGAATCGACTCGTAGTGGTTGAGCTCGATGCGCTTCGGGTCGATCAGGATCATCCGCATCTCGTCCGGTGTGGCCCGCAGCAGGATCGAGGTCAGCAGTGCGTTGATGCAGCCCGACTTGCCGGAGCCGGTCGTGCCGGCGATCAGCAGGTGCGGCATGCGCGCGAGATCGGTCCAGACCGCTGCGCCCGAGATGTCCTTGCCGAGCCAGACCGAGAGCGGCGAGGCGGTCGCCGGGAGGTCGTCGAAGATGTCGCCGAGCGTGACGAGGTTCGGCGAGAGGTTCGGCAGCTCGACGCCCACCGCCTGCTTGCCCGGGATCGGCGCAAGGATCCGGATCTCCGTCGTCGCGAGGGCATAGCTCAGGTCGTCCTTCAGCGCCGCAACCTTCGACACCTTCGTCCCCGGGGCGAGCTGGAGCTCGTAGCGCGTCACTCGCGGGCCGGAGATCTGACCGATCACGTTCGCCTCGATCCCGAAATGCGCCAGCGTTTGCACGAGCAGGTCGGCCACGCGCGCAGCGGTCTCCCCCGACGAGTCGGTCTTCTCCGGCGAAGTCCGCAGGACGTCACGATCCGGCAGGCGGTACTCCGGATGCTCGGTCGTGACGTCGTCGAAGAGCTGCTCCTGCTGAAGCACGAGCGGCTGGGACTCGAGCGTGAGGAGCGGCGACGGCGCGAGCGGCGGCGGCTCGACGACGTCCGGATACGCGGCCTCGGCGTCGACGATGGGCTTCTTCGCGCGCGCTCGAGCCGGAGCCACCGGCTCGTCCCACGTCTCCGCGACGGGCCGCGGCCGGCGGGCGCGCGACGCGGCGAGGCGCACCTGATGGTGCGAGCGGCGCAGGAGTGCGCCGAGCGACGCACCGGAGAGCAGCAGCCCGCCGACGAGAAGCAGGAGGATGCCGAGGATCGTCGACCCGGTGACGCCGATCGCGACACCGACGGCGCCGCCGACGGCCTGACCGAGGTAGCCGCCCTGGTCGCGGCCGAGAGCGAGCATCAGCCCGAACGACACGACCACGAGCCCGGTGCGAAACGGTCGGACGTCCACGAGCGCGCTCTTCGCGACCATCAGCCCGCCGAGCAGGACGAACGCGACGGGAACGACCCACGAGGCGCCCCCGACGAGCGCGTCGAGCCCGTCGGCGAGCGCTCCGCCGACGTAGCCGCCGTTCCAGCCGGCGTAGATGACGCTGCCGCGGAAGAGCCCGAGCGCGACGAGTCCGAGCCCCCAGAGCTCGGGATGCTGCAGGCTGCGCGGCCGGACCGCGGGCCGCCGCTTCTTGACGCGGCTCGGGGTTCTCGGCCGCAGCTTGCTCTTGCGCTTCTTGCGCGGCATGTCGGCCCGGTTTCGCCGTACCGGCGCCAAGCCCTTCCTACGGGTTTCCTAGGGAGAGACCTTCGCCTCCAGAAATCGCCACGGGCCGTCGGAGGTGTCGCGGAACGCCGTGATGAAGAGCCCGACCCGGCCGGGCTCGGGTACGAGAGCCGGCCAGGGAAGCAAGGAATCGTACGCGATAACGATGCGCTGGTGCAGGCGTGGGTCGCGGCGGTCGTACAGCGGCGGCGGCCAGCGCTTCAGCGCGGCGAGCGTCGCCTTCGGCGGCATCGTCCGCACCCACCACGACGCGACCTCCTCCGGCGTCGCGAACGACGGCCGCGCGAGCGTGCCCGGCGCGAGGACCCGCAGGAACCACCGCTCGGAGCGGATCACCGGAGCGCCGGCGCGGGCGCGGAGCTCGATCGGATAGACGCCCCGGAACTCCGGCACGGGCAGCGTCGCGCGCCAGATCGGGCCGACCCTACGGAGGGACGTCCACGGCGTCCGGTGGCCGAGGGCGACCGACGCCCCGACGAGTCGCACCTGGAGGGTCGGCGTCCACGTCCCGGCGACGGTGACGGACGCCGGTTGGCGGAGGGTGACGACGCCCGGGTCGACGGTGACCGACGGCCCGCTGAAGCCGGCAAGCGCCGCGAGCAGGAATACGAGCACCCCCACAGGGTTCCACGTGGGGCGGTGGTTATGCCTGCAGTACTTGCGACCGCCGTTACGGAATAGGCGATCACGCGAGGCTAGAGATGCGCTCGACGAGCAGCTCGAGGAACCGCGCGGCGTCGACGTCGATGCCGACCTGCGCGTTCCGGGGGCCGTCGGTCACGAGCCAGCGGTCGACGACCGTGCGGCCGTCGCAGTACTGCGAAACCGTCTCGATTTCGACGTTGCAGTGCAGCCGCGTGACGAGCGTCGGGTCGATCACGTCGGCGACGGCGAGCGCGTCGTGGATCGGCGAGCCGTGGAAGCCGTAGCGCTCTTCATGAAACTTCTGGAAGAAGTCCGACAGCTCGGCGACGACTCGCCCTGCCTTGCCGGTGCCCCGCAGCCGGTCCGCGTGCTCCGGCGTGAAGAGCGCCATGTGCGTGACATCGAGCCCGATCATCGTGACCGGGATGCCGCTGCCGAACACCGCGGCCGCGGCTTCGGGGTCGACGAACGCGTTGAACTCGGCGGCGGGCGTGACGTTGCCCTCGGCGATCGCGCCGCCCATCCACACGATTCGCTCGAGCCGTCCGGCCACGTCGGGATGCCGCTCGAGCAGGAGCGCGACGTTCGTGAGCGGACCCGTCGGCACGAGCACCACGCCGGGCTCGATCAGCTCTGCGAGGAGATCGACCGCGCTCTCGGCGACCGGTCGGGTGGTCGGCTCGGGAAGATCGGGGCCCTCGAGGCCGCTCTCCCCGTGCACGTTCGCCGCCGTGCGCAGCGCGCGCCGGAGTGGTCTGTCCGCGCCTGCTGCGACCGGAATGTCGGTGCGCCCTGCGAGCTCGAGCACCTTCAGTGCGTTGCGTGTGGTCTTCTCGAGCGTCTGGTTGCCGGCGACGGTCGTGATCCCGCGCAGCTCGACCTCCGGCGACGCGAGCGCGAGCAGGATCGCGATCGCGTCGTCGTGGCCGGGGTCGCAGTCGATGACGATGGGAGTGCTCACAGCAGTGCGTCCACCTCCTCGGCCGTCGGCAACGATGTCTGCGCGCCGAACCTCGAGGCCGTGAGCGCCCCCGCCGCGCACGCGCGGCGCAGCGCCTCCACACGCTCCAGGCCTTCGAGCAGCGACACGACGAGGCACGCGGTGAACGCATCGCCCGCAGCGGTGCCGTCGACTGCCTCGACGGGCGGCGGGGCCGCGCGCGCCACCTCCACCCCGTCCTCGAGCAGCATCGCGCCCTCGGCGCCGAGCGTGACCGCGATGAAGCCGTCCCGGCGTGTGAGCGCTTCGAGCTCGTACCGGTTCACGATCGTCAGGTCTGCGTCCGGCATCGGCCCGTCGGGAGCCGGTGCGGCATTGAGAAAGAACCCGGCGGGAGCAGTGCCGGCGACGTGCTCGACGGTCTCGAGCGGGATCTCGAGCTGGCAGAGCGTGGCCGCGCCCTCGGGCAGGTCGACGTCGACGGGGCGAAGCTCTGCATTCGCGCCCGGAGCGACGACGATCGTGTTCTCCCCTGCTGCATCGACGACGATGAGCGCAACGCCGGTCGCGGTATCTCGCTCCTTCCAACCCGCGCCCACGCCGGCGTCGCGCAGGCCACGCACCGCGCGCCGGGCGAGCTCGTCGTTTCCGATGCAACCGATCATCGTCACCTCGGCGCCGAGGCGCGCGGCGGCGACGGCCTGGTTCGCGCCCTTTCCGCCAGGGATCTCCGAGAACGTCGCGCCGGTGACCGTCTCGCCGGGCCGCGGGAACCGCTTCGTTCGGGCGACGAGATCGAGGTTGATCGAACCGACGACTGTGAGGCGGACCGGCACGTGCGCGAGACTATCCCCTCATGACCGTGAAGCTCACCGGCGACGGCCTCCGTCTCGAGGACGTCCTGCGCGTCGCGCGCGAGCGCGCACCCGTCGCGCTGGCACCGGGCGCGGCAGACCGGGTTCGCGCCGCGCGCGCAATCGTCGAGGCGGTCGTCGCAGCGGGCGAACCGGTCTACGGCGTCACGACCGGCGTCGGCGTGCGGAAGCGAATGCGCGTCTACCCGTCGGAGCTCCCCGAGTTCAACCGGCGCCTGATCCTCGAGCATCTCGTCGGGCAGGGCGACGCTTCGCCGGCCGACGTCGTGCGGGCACAACTGCTGCTCGTCGCGAACGGGTTCGCGCGCGGCACTTCCGGTGTGACGCTCGAGCTCGTGGAGCACCTGATCTCCCGGCTCAACGACGGCGCGACGCCGCACGTGCGGACGCTCGGCTCGGTCGGGATGGCCGACCTCCCGGCCAACGCGGATCTCGCGCACGGCGTCCTCGACGGCTTCGAGCTCGGGGCGAAAGAGGGAATCGCGCTCCTGGACAACAACGCGTTCTCGACGGCGCTGGCTTCTCTCGCACTCGCCGACGCGGTAGGGCTGCTCGATTCGCTCGACGTCGCGGCCGCGCTCGACCTCGAAGCGCTCGGCGGGAACCTGTCGATCCTCCACCCCGCGGCGGGGCGGCAGGCCGCGACGGTCGAGCGGCTACGCGTGCTCCTCGCCGGAAGCTACCTCTGGGAGGAAGGAGCCGCGCGCAACCTCCAGGACCCGCTCTCTTTCCGGTGCATCCCCAACGTGCACGGCGCCGCGCGGGAGACGCTCGACTTCGCGCTCGCGCGGCTCGAACGCGAGCTGAACACGTCCCAGGAGAATCCGATCGTCGTCGTCGACGAGCGGCGCGTGATCTCGGTGGGGAACTTCGATTCACTTCCGCTGGCGTCCGCGCTCGACTTCGTCCGCATCGCCCTCGTTCCCGTGCTGACGACTGCCTCGGAGCGCTCGGTGAAGCTGCTCCAGTCGCCGGTCACGGGCCTGCCCGAGGGGCTCGCGGCCGAGCCGGGGCTCCCGGAGAGCGCCTACTCGGAGTTCGGGGTGCCGCTGCAGGCGCTCGCCGCCGAGGCGAAGCTGCTCGCCCAGCCGGTCTCGATCGAGACGGGAAGCACGAGCCACCACGAGGGGACCGAGGACCGCATGACGCTCGCGCCGCTCGGCGCGCGTCGACTCGCGCAGCTCGTCGAGCTCGGCCAGCGGCTCGGCGCGATCGAGCTGGCCGTTGCGGCGCAGGCGATCCACCTCCGCGGCTCGCCGAAGCTCGGAGCGGGAACGGGGGCCCTCTACGCGCGGATCCGGGAGCTCGTACCGCCGCTACGGCGTGGCGACGCGCCGCCCGACGACCTCGAGCCCCTGCGGGCGCTGCTGCGTCAGCCGACGTGAATCCAGATCGTTTTAAGATCGGAGTACTTCTCGAGCGCGTGAATCGACTTGTCGCGGCCGAAGCCCGACTGCTTGAAACCTCCGAAGGGCGCGGTGATGTCGCCGTGGTCGAAGCAGTTGACCCAGACCACACCCGCGCGGATCGCGCGCGCGAGCTTGTGCGCGCGTGAGACGTCGCTCGTCCACACCGCGGCGGCCAGGCCGTAGACCGTGTCGTTGGCGACTCGGACGGCCTCTTCCTCGTCGCTGAACGAGATCGTCGCCAGGACTGGACCGAAGATCTCCTCGCGTGCTATGCGCATGTCGTTCGACACCGCGTCGAAGATCGTCGGCTCGACGAAGTAGCCGCCGCTCTCCCCGCGGGCCCGGCGCCCGCCGAGGTGGAGCTCGGCTCCCTCGGTCTGCCCCGTTTCGATGTAGCCGAGCACCCGATCGAGCTGCGTCCGGTCGACGATCGCGCCCATCCTCGTCGCGGGATCGAGCGGATCGCCCGGCTGGATCGTGGCCGCGACGCGGACGATACGCTCGAGCAGCTCGTCCTTGATCGACTCGTGGACGAGGAGCCGCGAGCCTGCGTTGCAGACCTCACCCTGGTTGTAGAAGACGCCCCACGCCGCGGCCTCGGCCGCCGCGTCGAGGTCCGGGCAGTCGGGCATCACGATGTGCGGCGACTTGCCGCCGCACTCGAGCGCGAGCCGCTTCATGTTCGACTCGCCGGAGTAGCGCAGGAAGAACTTGCCGACCTCCGTCGAGCCGGTGAAGGCGACGAGGTCCACGTCCATGTGCCGGCCGATCGCCTGACCGGCCGTCTCGCCGAAGCCGGGCACGACCTGCAGCACACCCGGCGGCACCCCTGCCTCCGTCGCCAGCTCGGCGAGCCGCAGCGCTGTGAGCGGCGACTGCTCGGCCGGCTTCAGCACGATGCTGTTGCCGGCGGCGAGCGCCGGGCCGACCTTCCACGACGCCATCAGCAGCGGGAAGTTCCAGGGCACGACCGCGCCGACGACTCCTACAGGTTCGCGCACGATCATCACGACCGCGGAGGGATCGGTCGGCGCGACCTCGTCGTAGACCTTGTCGATCGCCTCGCCGTAGTACGCGATGCACTCGGCGGCGAGCGGGACGTCGACCTTGCGTGAGTCGCGGATCGGCTTGCCCATGTCGAGCGTCTCGAGCAGTGCGAGGTCGTCACGGTGCTCGTCGACGAGCGCGGCCAGCCGCTTGAGGACACGCTTGCGGTGCTTGGGCGCACTTCGGGACCACAGGCCGCTCTCGAAGGCCTCACGGGCGCCGCGAACGGCGCGGTCGACGTCGTCGGCGTCGCAGGCTGCAACCTCGGCGAGGACCTCGCCCGTCGCCGGGTTGACGCACTCGAACGTCTCGCCGCTCAGCGCATCGACGTAGGCGCCGTCGATGAACGCCTGCGCGCGGATGTCGACGGCGGTGGCGCTGATCACGCCGACTCGGCGATCTCGTCGAGGTAGGTCATCGAGATGCGCGACAGGGAGCCCTGTGCGTCCGCCTCGTAGTAGCCCATGCGCCAGAGCGGCGGCGAGTAGCAGTGGATCGACGTCACCGGCGGCCCGCCTGCGTGCCGCATCCCGTGGATATAGGCGCCGTCGAAGACGAAGCTGTCGCCGGCGGGACGTTCGCGACTCGAATGCTCGAGCCCCGCGACCGAGAACATGAAGCGGTCCTCGATCAGGGTCCCCTCGCAGACGTACACGCCGCCTGAGGAGAGGTCGTGGTCGTGGTAGCCGGTCTTCTGATCGTCGAGCCAGCAGATGAGCCACACGTCGACGTGCGAGTCGCGGTAGAGCTGGTCGTAGTAGCGCTTCCCGGCGTCGTGCCGGACTTTGTCCCGCCACAGGTCGGGCAGCTCGCCGATGATCGTCGCGAGCCGCGCGAGCTCAGGCTGGTTGAGGTCCCGGTCGTCCGGTACGTGCTCGTGGATCCACTCGCCGATCGGGCGCGTCATGAGAAGAGCTCCGTTGGGTTGTCGGTGCAGATGGCGTCGGTGACAGCTTGACCGAAGCCGCGGACGGCCTCAAGCGTGGGTTTCGCGTCGATGACGGGCGCATCGCTGCCGAACACGAGTGCCTGGCCGCCGTAGGTGGCGAGGCAGAGCTCGAACGCGTGCCGGCCGTACGATGCCGTGTCGAGATAGAGCTTCGCGTCGAGCGCACGGCGGACATCGAACCCGCGCCCTCGGAGACGCTCGAGCTGGATCGGCGCGCCGCCGGCGAGGATCGCGAAGAGCACGCGAAGCTCGGGCCAGCGGTCGATGCCGGTCGCGAGCCATGCCGCGTACGCGGCCTGCATCTGGGCGGTGTACCCGACGACCGGCGCCCACCAGCCCGGGGCCCTGTCCGGCGAACCAGACGGTCCCGGGTGCACGAACAACACCGACCCCGACCGCTCGAGCTCGTCGAGCACCGATGCCATGCGATCGAGCTCGACAAGGGCCGGCGCACTCACACTCGCACCCACGAAGCCCTCACGGGGCCGTCCCATCGCGAAGGCGCGCAGCCTCCCGTCCGAAGCAGCGATCGCCTCGAGCGCACCTGCGTGGTAGGCCGCAAGGAGCGGCTCGGATTCATCCGCCGGGAGCAGCTCGATCCCGAGCGTCGGCGGGCACGAGACCACCGCGAGGTCGATCCCGTCGCGCTCGAGGTCGGCGAGACAGCGTTCGAGACCGTACGCAGCGGGGTCGACCTCCGATTCGCAGTCGACGAGCACGAGCGTTCCGTTGCGAAGGCACGGTGCAGCCGTGCGCGAGCGCAGCGCCTCGACGAGCTGATCCGGCCAGAGATGACGGTGGACATCGATCATTCGGTGCGATAGCGCTCGAGCGCGTCGAGATCGGGCACCACGCCGAAACCGGGGCCCTCCGGCGCCGCGATCGTGCCGTCGGCGTCGAGCTCGAGCGGGGCCGGCAGCAACCAGTCGCGCCGGGCTGCCGTCCAGCCAGGCGGGTCGAACGGAACCTCGAGGTACGCGCATGTCGAGACGGCGAGCGCGACGTGCAGGTTCGCGAGCAGGCCGTAGCCGTTCGACCACGTATGCGGCGACCACACACGGCCGAGGAGATCCGCGAGCGCGGCGATCCTCTTCACGCCGCCGATTCCACCCGAGAGAACCGCATCGCACTGCACGACGTCGATGCCTCCGCGGAGCAGCAGGTCGCGCGCCTGACCCGCCTCGCGCACCATCTCGCCCGCCGCCAGCCGGAGGTCGGTCCGCGACCGGAGCGACCGGTAGCCGTCGTAGTCGTCGGCCCGGAGGGGCTCCTCGAGCCAGTAGACGTCGAGGCGCTCGAGCTCACGGGCGCAGGCAGCGGCCGTGGCGACGTCCCAGCGGGGCGCGCGGTCGCCCGGCATCCGCCAGCCCTGGTTCGCGTCGACCATGATCTCGAGCGAGTCGCCGGCCGCCGCGCGGACGGCCTGCACGACCTCGACATCGGCGCGCCAGCCGGCCCCGTCGAAGCGGATCTTCACTGCGCGCACGCCGCGGTCGCGGAGGGCGAGGCAGCGGCTCACACGCTCCTCCGGCGTCAGCCGCTCGCAGCTCGACGCGTAGGCGATCAACCGCTCCTGCCGGCCGCCGAGCAGCTGCCAGCACGGCGTTCCGAGCGCACGGCCGACGAGGTCCCAGACGGCGACCTCGAGAATCCACGGCCGCCCGCCGTGGAAGTCGACGGTCTCGCACACCTCGCGGACAACCTCGGTGCGAAGCGGGTCGACCCCGAGGAGGTGATGCTCGAGCACGGCGCGGTCCGGCAGGGCGTCGCCGCTCGCGTAGCCCTCGACGCCGTCGTCGCTGCGGACGATCGCGAGGGTCGCCTCCTGCTCGGTACGGGGAACGGGATCCCATGCGACCTCGAGCGGCGGGTCGAGGGGGAAGACGTACCGGCGTGTCTCGATCGCGGCGATGCGCATCATTCGCCGCCGTAGAACGGGCTCTGGAGGGCGTCCCGCTCGTCGACGAGCCGCTGCACGGCGGCGGGGTCGCGGCCTTCGACACACATGCCGATCGCCTTCCGCATCGCAGAGCGCGCCGCTTTGCGCAGCGCCGTCTCGTCGTTCGCGCCGGCATCGACCCAGACGGCGACGAGCACGACGACCTCCTGCGTCGCCTCGACGAGTCCGTCCGCAACCGCGTCGAGCACGCCCTGGCCGATGCCGAGCTGTGCAGCCCCCCAGGTCATGGTCTGGTGACGCTCGTCGAGCGCCGTGGCCTTGTTCATCATCAGCGTCGGCGGGAACACCGGCTCGTAGCTCTGCTGGTCAGGGCCGACGCACACGAGGACGGGCGTGTGCCCTGGGGTCGGATGGGCGAGCATGCCGACGGCGGCCGCCGCGGTCGGGCTGCCGCGCCGCGCGAGCACGACGTTGAGGTGGGCGCCGTTCGGGCTGACGCCTCCCCACCCTTCGCCGACACGGCCGTCGAGCTCGTCGAGCTTCACAGCTCGAGCACCACACGTGTCGCGTCACCGGAGAGCAGCAGCTCGAAGGCGCGGTCGATGTCGTCGAGCGGCAACCGGTGCGAGACGAGCTTGTCGAGCGGGAGCCTTCCACGCCGGTACAGATCGAGAGTCAACGGGAAGTCGCGCTCGGGGCGCGACGAGCCGTAGAGCGAGCCGAGCACGCGCCGCTCCATCCGCGGGATCGAGAGCGCCGGCAGCGAGAGAACGGCATCGGCACGCGGAATGCCGATGAGGACCGCCGCACCTCGACGCCGCGTCGAGAGGAACGCCGCGAGCATCGCCTCGGGCCTGCCCGTGGCCTCGAACGCATAATCGACGCCGCCGCCCGACACGTCGATGACCGCGGCTGCAGTGTCTTCCGGCGAGCCGCCGGAGAGCACGGTGTGGGTCGCGCCCAGGTCGCGCGCGATCTCGAGCTTGCCGGGCCGTGTGTCGACCGCGACGACGACGCCCGCGCCTGCGGCAACGGCTCCCATGACGGCCGAGACCCCGACGCCTCCGCAGCCGACGACGGCGACACGATCCCCGGCACGGACTTCGGCGGTGCGCCAGACGGCGCCGACGCCGGTCGTGACCGCACAGCCGACGAGGCCTGCGATCTCGAACGGCACGTCGTGCGGAATCGGCACGCACGATCGCTCGGGCAGGACGCAGGCCTCGGCGAACGACGAGATGAACGAGTAATGGTGCACGGGTTCGCCGTCCCGCGAAAGCCGCGTCGTCCCGTCGAGCAGGCCTCCTTTCCCCATCGCCGGCCAGGCGGTCGTACAGAGGTGCGGCAGGTCGCGCAGGCACTCCTCACAGCTCCCGCAGGACGGCGCCCAGGAGAGTGCGACGTGGTCGCCCGCCCTCACCCGCGTCACGCCCCGGCCGACCGCCTCGACGACGCCCGCGCCTTCGTGGCCGAGCACGGCCGGGCACGGCGTCTCTGCCGTCCCGTCGATCGCGTTCTGGTCCGAGTGGCAGACGCCGCTCGCGTGCAGCCGTACGAGCACCTCACCCGCGTGCGGGCTCTCGAGGTCGAGCTCCGTGACGTGCTGAGGCCCGCCGGTCCGCTCGAGCACGGCTGCGCGGATCTTCACGCGGCGATCCTACGTCGCAGCGCGGCAGCGGCACCGATCCCGGTCTCGATCGCGGTCTCCGTGTACCTCGTTCCGAGGTAGTCGCCTGCGAGGAAGACGCCGAGCGGACGTAGCAGCGCAGGCTGCAACCGATGGCGGCCGGGCCGCACGTACGGGAGGCCGCGCTCCCACCGGTGCACCAGCGTCTCCGCGACGACGTCGCCCACGCCGGGGAAGATGGCGTCAAGGTCGGCGAGGAACGTCGCCGTCACGGTCGCATCGTCGCTGTCCCACAGCGCTCGCGCGAGATCGGCGGCCGCGTAGACCATGAGGCTTCCACCCGGCTCGCGCCGCTCGTCGCGCCCGCGCAGGACGTTCGCCGTGTTGAAGAGGAGGTTGAACGAGCGCCGCGCTGCTGCGAGCGCGTAGATGTCGTCCCAGGCCGTGTTCGAGGTCTCACGGGTGAGGAACGCCGCGACGACGTACGGGCCGTAATGGAGCTCCTCGAGGGCGTGGCGTGTTTCCGCCGGTAGGTCGTGAACGATGGTGCGCGTCACGTGCGCAGGCGTCGCCACCACAGCGCAGCGGGCGTTCAGCTCGCCCTGCTCGTGCACGACCCGAACGCCGTCACCGTCCGCGACGACCTCGCTGACCGCGGTGCGTGTCTGCACCCGCTCGCCGAGCGCTGCCGCGAGGGCCGCGGGCAGCACGCCCGGCCCGCCGAGGATTGCGCGGCCCAGTCCGCCGCTGCGGTCCCACACGAGGTGGAAGTACCCGATGCCGTAGCCCGCGGCGAGCTGCTCGGGCTCGGCCGACGAGCGCTGCAGCGTCGGACGGATGAGCGCGTCCACGTCGGCAGGCACCGGCCCGAGCCACTCCGTGAACGTCCGGTCTCCTTGGAAGTCGAGCACGGGCTCCCCGGCGCGGAGCAGGCGGTCGTAGGAGGCGACAGCGCGCCGGAGGCGGAGGCCCGTGCGCGCGAGCGCGACGCGATCCCCGAGGCGAAGCGGCAGCCGAAAGGGATACGTCTCGACCCGGCCGCCCGCGACGACGCGTCCGTGCAGCTCGACCGCGGTCAGCGTGCCCGGGATCTCCGCGGCTTCGAGCCCAAGCTCTGTGAGCAGCCGGCCGGTCGCCGTGCCCGGGCCCCCGAAGACGTGGGCGCCGAGATTGAGCCAGTAGCGTCCGCGCGGCTCCGAGCGGATCCGCCCGCCGGGGCGGTCCGACGCCTCGAGGAGCACGACGTCGAGATCGCGCAGCGACCAGGCTGCGGCGAGCCCGGCGATACCGCCGCCAATGACGACCGCGTCGTGCATGAGGCATGAATGCAACCAGGTTTCAGCCTGGTTGCAGTCGTTTCGGAACGACTGCGGGGTGCGCCCTACACGATTGCAAGGACGCGCAGGTCGTCGAGCGCTTGCCCGAGCAGGTTGTCGCGCAGGTCGAACAGGCCGGCCCAGAGCGCTGCCCGGTCCGGGGTCGCCTCGATCCGGGCGGACGCGGTCAGCCCTTCCAGCGCGCGCACGAGCACCGCGAGCTCGAGGTACGCCTGCGCGACGCGTTCCGCCGGAACGCGCACGCCCGCTCGCGTGAGCACCGGATCCCAGTCGAGCAGCTCGGCGATGCTCGGGCCCGCGTACCACGACCTACCCTCGAGCACTTCCGCCTCGAGCTCGATCAGGTACCGCTTCAGCGGCTCCTCGAGCCCGGTCAGCGCAGTCTCGACCCGCTCGGCCGCGCGGCGCAGCGCGGACTGGCGTTCGCCGGGCGTCGAGGGTGTCGCATCGCCGCGTGCCCAACGCTCGAGCAGCCGGCAGAAGGCGAGGGCGGAGATCTCGCAGGCGCGAAGCTGTGAGATGAGGCGTGTTGCGGTCGCCGGCTCGGCGGCGCACTCCTCGAGCACGTCGGCCCACGTCGGGAGGTAGCGGACGCTCATCGGCTCACACCTCCACCAGCACGGGCAGGATCATCGGGCGGCGCCTGGTCCGGTCGTAGACGATCCCGCCGAGCGCGTCGTGGACGTGTTCCTGCAGGAGCTTGATCTCGGTGACGTCCTGGGAGAGCAGCTCGCGCAAGACGCGATCGGCCTCCGCACGCAGCTCGTCGAGTAGCGCCTCGGCCCCGTCGCCGAACCCGCGCGCGATCAGCTCGGGCGCAGCCGTGAGCACGCCGTCGCCGTTCGCCGAGCCGGCGAGCGTCGCGACGACGATCAGGACGCCGTCCTCCGAGAGCCGGCGCCGGTCGCGCAGCGCGACATCGTGCACATCGCCGACGCCGAGCCCGTCGACGAACGTCATGCCCGCAGTCACGTGGTCGACGATGCGCGAGCCGCTCTCCGAGAGCTCAATGACACTGCCGTTCTCCGCGAGGATGATGTTCTCTTCGGTGAGACCGCTCTCACGTGCGAGCTGTGCGTGCGCGGCGAGCATGCGGAACTCTCCGTGCACCGGCATGACGGCCTTCGGCCGGAGTAGCGCCAGGATCGTGCGCAGCTCCTCCGCGCGGCCGTGGCCCGACACATGGACCGGAGCATTGTCCTCGTGCAGAACTTCCGCTCCCGCCTTTGCGAGCCGGTTGATCGCGTCGTGGACCCGCAGCTCGTTGCCGGGGATCGGCTTCGCCGAGATGATCACGGTGTCGCCCGCCTCGACGGACACTGCCGGATGGTCGTTGTAGGCGATCCGCGTCATCGCAGACATCGGCTCGCCCTGGCTGCCCGTGCAGAGGATCAGCTGCTCGTCTCGCGGCAGCTCCGCCAGCTCGTGCGGCCGCAGGATCGCCTCGTCGGGCACGTCCATGTAGCCGAGGTTGCGGGCGATGTTCGAGTTCTTGCGCATCGAGCGCCCGACGAACGCGACCTTGCGCCCGCACTCGACGCCGGCATCGACCGCCTGCTGCATGCGGTGAACGTTCGACGCGAACGACGAAACGAGAATCCGTCCAGTGCGGCTCGGGAAGATCTGCCGGAACGCCTCGCCGACGACCCGCTCCGACTGGGTCACTCCGGCACGTTCGGCGTTCGTCGAGTCGCCGAGCATCAGGTCGACCCCGCGGTTCCCGAGCTCGGCGAGCTTGCCGACGTCGGTGCGCTGGCCGTCGACCGGCGTGTGGTCGAGCTTGTAGTCGCCCGTGTGGACGATCCGGCCCCCCGGCGTCTCGAGGACGACGGCGGCCGCGTCGGGGATCGAGTGGGCCATGCGGACGAACTCGATCCGGAACGGGCCGAGGTCGAACGGCCCGTCGTAGGGCGAGACCTCACGGAGGTCGGCCTCGCGGAGCAGGCCGTGCTCGTCGAGCTTCGACTTGACGAGCCCGAGCGTCAGGCGGGTCGCCACGACGACGGGGATCCGGCACTCCCGCATGAGGTAGGGAAGGGAGCCGACGTGGTCCTCGTGGCCGTGGGTGAGCACGACGCCGAGGATCATGTGCTCGCGCTCGCGCAGGTACGTGAAGTCCGGCAGCACGAGGTCGACGCCCAGATGCTCGTCGCGCGGGAACGCGAGGCCGGCGTCGACGATCACGATCGACCCCTCCGCCTCGTAGACGGTCATGTTCTTCCCGACCTCGCCGAGCCCGCCCAGCGGGATGATCTTGCAGACGCCCATGTAAGGGGGGAAGTCTACGGGCGGGCTACGTTCTGGCCGCGCTCAGGATCCCGGCACGGTCGAGGCAGGCCCGAACCTGCTCCCGCTCGCTTTCGGTCGGCTCGACCATCGGCAGCCGGTGGCCGCCGACACTGTGCCCGAGCAGGTTGAGCGCGGCTTTGATGGGGATCGGGTTTGTCTGGATCTGCAAGAGCTCGTACGCAGGTCCCATCTCCTCGTTGAGGCGCCGGGCGCCGTCGACGTCCCCGTCGCGGTAGCGGCGGACCATCTCTTTCGTCTGTGGGCCCCAGACGTGGGTGTGCACGCATATGCCGCCGACGCCGCCGAGCTCGAGGAACGGGAAGATGAGATTGTCGTCTCCGGCGTACAGCTCGAGCCCGAACTCGACGATCCGCCGTGCCTGCGCGAGGTCGCCGTTCGCCTGCTTCACCGCACCGACGTTCTCGATCGATCCGAGCTCGGCGATCGTCTCCGGCTCGATGTTCACGACCACCCGGCTCGGGATGTTGTAGACGACGATCGGCTTGTCAGTGCGCGCAGCGATCTCCTCGAAGTGCCGGACGATCGCGCGTTGCGGCGGTTTGTTGTAGTACGGGGTCACGACGAGGAAGGCGTCGACGCCGAGCTCGTGCGCCTTGGCCGTGAGCTTCGCGGAGTGGGCGGTGTCGTTCGTCCCGGTGCCGGCGACGACGGTGGCCCGGTCGCCGACCGCGTCGACGGCAGCCGCGAAGAGCTCGAGCTTCTCGGCGTCGCTGAGCGTCGGGCTCTCCCCGGTCGTGCCGGAGACGACGAGGCCGTCGGAGCCGTGATCGACGAGGAAGACGGCGAGCTCGCGGAATTTCTCGACGTTGACGGAGCCGTCCGGGTGGAACGGCGTCACGATCGCGGTCAACACCTCTCCGAGCACGAACGAATTCTACGCGCCCTGAGGGCGATGCGTTCCTGCGCTAGCCACCTGTGACGACCACGCCGAGGTACGCGACACCGGCAACGAGGAGCCAGGCCAGCAGCCCAAGCAGCAACGGCCGGGGGCCGAGGCGCCGCAGGTCGGCGAGCCTCGTCGTCGCCCCGATGCCGAAGAGGGCTGCCGTCAAGACCGCGGTCTGCACGGTGTGCAGCGTGTCGAACCACGACTCCGGAATCGCTCCGGAGGTCCGCAGGGCGATCGCGCCGAGGAAGGCGAGCACGAAGATCGGAATCGGGAACGCGCGGCCCGGGACCGTCCGACCCGACACGAGGCTGACTCCGGCGACGAGCGGAGCGAGCAGCAGCACGCGCGTGAGCTTCACCACGACCGCCGCGGCGAGCGCCGCGGTGCCGGCGGTGGACGCCGTTGCGACGACCTGACCCACGTCGTGCACGCTCGCGCCGGTCCACGCGCCGAATGCCTCGGCGTCGAGGCCGAGCGGTCGGCGCAGCACCGGGAGCACGACGATTGCGAGACTCCCGCAGAGCGTGACGAGCCCGATCGCCGCGGTCACTTCCTCGTCCTCGGCTCGGACGACGTCGCGCAGCGCGGCGATGGCGGAGGCTCCGCAGATCGCGAAGCCGGCCGCGGTGAGAAGCGTCAATGGACCACTAACCCCAAGCCGCCGCCCGAGCCAGCGGGTGCCGAAGAACGACATGAGCACGACCGCCACGACAACCGTCAGCCGCGCCCAACCAAGTGCGCGCACATCGCCGGCAGCGAGCGTGAAGCCGAGCAGAACGACGCCTGCGCGGAGCACGGTCGACGCGGCGCGGGACGTCCCACCCGGAACCGGCACTCCGACGTTTGACACGAGCAGGCCGAGGCCGAGGGCAAGCGGGATCGACGGGACGGAAGGCAGCGCGCGGTGCAGCCCGTACGCCGCCGCAGCGCCGGCGCCGAGCATGACGGCATAGGCCGCCCAAGTGATCGTTACGCGCGCGTGGGCTCCGTGCTCTGCAGGCGGCGGAGCTCCTCGATCGGGATGTGGCACCGCATGAAGTGCTCGCTCTCGACCTCCGCGAGCGGCGGCTCCTCCTGCTCACAGATCGCCCCGATCTTGCGCGGGCAGCGCGTGTGGAACACGCAGCCGGACGGCGGATCGGCGGCGGACGGGATCTCCCCCTCGAGGTCGATGCGCTCGCGCTGCTCGCCTTCCATCGTCGGCACCGCCGAGAGCAACGCCTCGGTGTACGGATGGTGCGGGGGCGCGAACACCGTCTCGGCCGGGCCGAGCTCCATCAGCCGCCCGAGATAGAGGACGGCGATCCGGTCCGAGAGATAGCGCACGACGCCGAGGTCGTGGCTGATGAAGACGTAGCTCGTCTGCTTCGAGGTCTGCAGGTCGACAAGCAGGTTCAGGATCGCAGCTTGCACCGAGACGTCGAGCGCCGACGTCGGCTCGTCGCACACGACGAGCCGAGGGTCGCCGGCGAACGCGCGCGCGATCGCGACGCGCTGTTTCTGGCCGCCGGACAGTCCGGTCGGCCGCGACGAGAGTGCGCGCTCCGGCAAGCGCACCGATCCGACGAGCTCCTCTGCCCGACGCTCGGCGTCCCTCCCGCCGACGCCCGCGAGCTTCGCGAGCGTGCGCTTGAGCATCCGCCGGACCGTGTGGCGGCGATTCAGCGCCGAGTCGGGATTCTGGAAGACGATCTGCAGGGCGGCCACGTCCGCCGCCGACCGGTCGCCGAGCCGCGCCGGCATCTTGCGCCCGTCGATCTCGACGGTCCCGGACGTGGGCTCGACGATCCCGAGCAGCGTCCGCGCAAACGTCGTTTTGCCGCTGCCCGATTCGCCGACGAGCCCGAGCGTCTCCCCCGGCCACAGCATCGCCGAGACTCCGGCGAGCGCCTTGATGTCGCGCTTGTCCTGGTGGAACGTCTTCGTGAGCTCGTCCACCCGGAGGAGCGGAATCGCGAACCTGTCGATGGCGGCACTCGGCGGGGGTGTGGGGTCGGTCGCGCGCGGCAGGTCCTGTGCGAGGTCGTGAAAGTGGCAGCGGCTCGTATGGGTCGGGCCGACCGGATGATCGGCCGGCTTCTCGATTGCGCAGACCTCCTGCGCGAGCGTGCAACGGTGGACGTACACGCAGGCGGGCAAGTCGACGCCGATCGGCGGCAGGAAGCCGGGGATCGTGTCGAGCTTGCCGGTCTCTTTGCCGAGCCCGCCGCGGGGGATGCAGCGCAGGAGCCCGACGGTGTAGGGGTGACGCGGATTGTGGAGGATCTCCTCGCTCGGTCCCTCCTCGACGAGCTCGCCCGCATAGAGGACGCCGACGCGCTCGCACATCTTCCGGATCACGCCGAGGTTGTGGCTGATGAAGAGGACGGCGGTCGCGTGCCGCGACTGCAGCTCGCTGATCAGCTCGAGCACCTCGGCCTCGACCGTGGCGTCGAGCCCGGTCGTCGGCTCGTCGAGGATCAGGAGGCTCGGATTCGTGGCCAGGGCCATCGCGATGATCACGCGTTGCTGCATGCCGCCCGAGAGCTGGTGCGGGTACCGCCGAAGCACGGACTCGGGGTCGGCGATGTGCACTTCGCGCAGGGCCGCAAGGGACCGCTCACGCGCTTCTCCGCGGCTTGCCCCACGCAGCGCGAACACCTCCGCGATCTGACGGCCGACGCGGAGCGACGGATTCAGCGCGCTGCCCGGGTTCTGGTAGACCATCGAGACGGCGTCGAGGCGGTAGCGGCGCAGCGCCTCGCCGCGCAGGGCGAGCACGTCCTGCCCGGCGACGCGGATCGATCCCCTCCTGACCCGCCCGTTCCGCGGGAGATAGCGGACGATCGAGAGCGCCGCCGTCGACTTGCCGCAGCCCGACTCGCCGACGAGGCCGTAACTCCCCTGCTTCGGGATCTCGAAGGTGATGCCGCGGACGACCTCGCGGTCGCGTCCGCGCACCTGGTACACGATCTCGACGTCGTCCACCGCAAGCGCGAGGGCGGCGGGCTCGAGTGTCGGTGCGGCACTCACTTGTCGAGCACCTGCTGCACGGTGTCGGCGATCAGGTTGATGCCCACGACGAGCGTCGCGATCGCGAGCGCCGGAAAGACGACGGCCCACCACGCGAGGGTCACGTCCGCGTACTGCTCTGAGATCTGGGAGCCCCAGTCGGGTGAAGGCGGCTGCGGCCCGTAACCGACGAAGGCCAGCGTCGCCACCGCGAAGACCGCGTAGCCGAGCCGGACCGTGGCCTCGACGATGATCGGGCCCATGACGTTCGGCAGGATCTCGACGA
>Ga0137372_10000925_pt1 | contig 28313 bp, 30 predicted proteins | sample SagtaG_6_FD_104911 | JGI IMG/M metagenome (GOLD analysis project Ga0137372, IMG submission 104911) | Vadose zone soil microbial communities from Sagehorn Ranch, Mendocino, California, USA - Sage1_R_60_16 metaG | ecosystem: Environmental > Terrestrial > Soil > Vadose zone | place: USA...
AAGCAGTGGCAGCATCAGTGGTCAGCGGTCGATTCTCGAGCTCCCACTTCTTGCGCCCGCCGTTCATCAGCGCCGCGTTCTGGTGGCCGTAGATCTTGCTCACCCAGTACGCGAAGGCCGCGAACCAGTTGTTGTTGTCGCCGTAGAAGATCAGCCGTGTGTCGTTTGAGACACCCGACTCGCTGAGCAGCTTCTCCCACGCTTCCTTGGACGGAATGTCGCGCCGGATCGGATCGCCCAGCTGCGTCGTCCAGTTGATGCCAATCGCGCCCTGGATGTGCCCCTGGCCGTACGCCGAGGTGTCCACATCCACCTCGAGCAGCCGCACGTTCGCATCGTTCAGGTGATCGGCGGCCCACTGGGTCGAAACCAGCGCCGCGGGGTTTGCATAGGCCTGTTCACTCATGATGCTCTCCTACTCCCTCACTGTTTGCCTCGTACGGGGCGCTACGCCTCACCATGCGCGCAGGTCGCCATCGTCGATGCACGAGCCCGGCACCAGGCGCATCGTCAAGAAGTTGCGACTCGTGCTCGGTGCGATCAGGTGCTGTAGCCAGTGCTGGCGTTCGCCGGCCGGCAGCCGCTGGGCAAGATCGGCCACCGAGGCGTGCACCGCATCCTCCTCGGCCGTGATGCCGAAATCCAACGACCAGCCCTCGGGCGACTGCACACGGCCGACGCTATTGGTGCGCATAACCCGCCAGCCGCTCAGCTCCCGGTAGCGCTGTACGACCTCGGGCATAAACCACAGCTGCGCCACACCGAGATCGCCGCCCAACACGCGCGCGTACAGCGCCACGAGCTGGACGTCAGACACGGCGGGGGTAGCAGACATAGTCATGAGATGAAGTCAACAATAGCAAAGTCAGGCCTGTTCGCGCAGCTTGAACCGCTGCGTCTTGCCCGTCGCCGTCTTCGGCAGCTCGGGAACGAACTCCACCCACCGCGGTCGCTTGTAGTCCGCCAATCGACCGCGGACAAAATCCTGCAATTCGCGCCCCAGCTCCGCCGAGCCGCTGACACCTGGCCGCAGCACCACGTACGCGAGTGGCTTGACCAGACGATCCTGGTCCTCGCGGCCGACCACGCCCGCCTCCAGCACCGACTCGTGCTCGACCAGCGCATTCTCCACTTCGATGGGGCTGACCCAGATGCCGCCGACTTTGAGCATGTCGTCGCTGCGGCCAGCGTACCAGTAGAAGCCGTCGGCGTCCTGGTGGTACTTGTCGCCGGTGCGGATCCAATGGCCCTCGATGGTGTCCTTGGACTTCTCGTGCTTGTTCCAGTACATCGCGCAGGTCGAGTCGCCCCTGACCAGCAGATTGCCGACTTCACCGACGGGCACCTGCGCCCCGTCCTCGTCGACGATGCGCGCTTCGTAGCCCGGCACGAGCTTGCCCGAGGAGCCCGGTCGCACCGCGTTAGGCTGGTTGGAGATGAAGATGTGCAGGATCTCGGTCGAGCCGATGCCGTCCAGGATGGTGACCCCGAACCGCTCCCGAAAGCGCTCGAACAACGCAGGCGGCAGCGCTTCGCCAGCCGAGACACCCCAACGCACGGACGAAAAGTCGCACGCCGTCTCCTGCGCCAGGATCTGCGCGTAATTCGTGGGCACCGAATAGAACAGCGTCGGGCGATGCCTGGCGACGATCTCGAACACGTTGGCGGGCGTTGGCGGGCCAGGGAAGAGCACCGTCGAGGCGCCGACGCCAAACGGAAAGTACAGCCCGTTGCCCAGACCGTAGGCAAAAAACAGCTTGGCGACGCTATAGGACCTGTCCGTTTCGCGGATGTCGAGCACACCGCGGGCGTACAAATCGGTACACACGACCAGGTCGTGGTGCAAGTGCACGCAGCCCTTGGGAAAGCCGGTGCTGCCCGAGGAATACAGCCAGAACGCCGCGTCGTCCTTGCTGGTGGGCTCCGCCTGCAGTTCAGGCGAGCCCGCTGCCAGCACATCGCTGAACGACCGCATGCCCGACGGCGCACTACCCACCACCACAACTTCCTGCAGATAGCGCAGCCGCTCGCGCGGAATCGCCTGTAGCTGCGGCAGCAACGCCTCACTGATGATGACCACGCGCGCCCGCGAATCGTTCAGGATGTACTCGTAGTCGGCCGGCTTGAACAGCGTGTTCGTGGGTACAGCGACAGCGCCGATCTTGATCGCGCCGAAGAAGCCGTACACGAATTCGGGGCAATCGAGGAGCAGCAACAAGACACGTTCTTCGAGGCGTACGCCGAGCACATCGCGGAGCGCGTTGCCGCAGCGGTTGACGTTGTCCAGCACCTGCTGGTACGTGACACGCTCGATCCGCTCACGAGTCCCGCGCCAGCGTGGATCCTGATCCTGTCGAAGGAATTCAATCGCGACGTTCGCGCCGCGACCTTCGGCGACGTTGCGGTCGACGAAGTACGTCGCGACGTTAAACTCATCCGGTAGTGACGTCGCCGACGCCCTCCTGGCTACGTGATCGGTGACAGCCATGAGATACCCCCTACCGGTCCTCCGTTAGTGGGTGCTACTGTATCGCCCGAGGCACCAACTTGCTCGACCTGAACGGCGTCCGCCTGCGCAATCGGGTGGTCACGTCGTCGAGCCTGCTCGGCTACGGTGCGCGCCGCTCGCGTTGGGTGCCCTACGGCCTGAGTCCGTTCGCCCAGTGGGTGCCGCTGGAGCGCTTCGGCGCCGTCACCACGCGCACGCTGACGCTGCAGCCGCGCGAGGGCCACTTCACGCTCCGAGAAGACTGGCGCCCGCACGAGCTGCCGCGGTTACTGAGGCACTACGCACGCGCGCTGCAGAGGGTCGATAGCGGCTGGCTCAACGCCTTCGGCTGGAGCAACATCGGCATCGAAGCCTACTTCCGCGACTATTTTCCGCGCACGCACCACCTGAACCGCATCGTGTCCGTGGGCGGCTTCTCGGCCGAGGAGTTCTGCGCGCTGGTCGACAAGACCAACGAGCACCCCGAAATCGCGGCGGTCGAGTTCAACGTCTCCTGCCACAACGTGAACTTCGACTTCAACGCCATCGTCGACGGCGTACTGCAACAGGCGATCAAGCGCAGTCGCCACCCGGTCCTCTTGAAGCTGAGTCCCGACTACGATTACCTGGCCCATGCCCGGCTAGCTGAGCAATACGGTGTGGCAGGCCTGGTCGCCATCAACACCGTGAAGGGGCTCCGGCTGAACCCGCAATCGGGTGAGCCGCTGCTGAAAAACCGCTACGGCGGTCTTTCCGGGCGGGCGATCAAGCCCATTGGACTGCGCGTGATTTCGGAGCTGCGCGAGGCGGGCATCAGCCTGCCCATCATCGCGAGCGCGGGCATCCGCGACTTCGACGACTGCCGCGAGTTCTTCTGGGCTGGCGCCGACGCGGTCAGCCTGGGCAGTGAGGTCTGGCTGGCGCCGTACTGGGGCTACGCGCTCGGTCCGCTGCGCGGGCTGGTGATCCGGCGATTGATCTCGCGCGTGGAGGCGTATGAACGAGCAATTGGGGCGCGACCTGGTCGACGTAGCGGTGCTGCGCGGGAGCTTTCGCCTGCGCTCGGGAGCGACCAGCAGCTACTACATCGATAAATACCTGTTCACCACGCGGCCCGACCTGCTGCGGCGTATCGCCGCCGAGTTCGCCAACCTGCTTCCGCCAAACACGCAACGACTGGCTGGCCCGGTGCTGGGTGCGGTGCCGCTGGTGACGGCGGTCGCCTTGCAGTCCAACCTGCCCAGCCTCATCGTGCGCACGGACAAGCCCAAGGACTACGGCACGAACAAACAGATCGAGGGCACCCTCGAACCAGGCGAGCGGGTGGTGCTCGTGGAGGACGTGGTGACGACGGGCGGCGCCGCTCTCGCAGCACTCGAGGTGCTGCGAGCCGCGGGCGCCGAAATAGTCGCCGTCTTGTGTGTCGTCGATCGGGAGGAAGGCGGCGCGGCGGCGTTCGCCGCGGCGGGGGTCCCGCTCCAGGCGCTGTTTACGAAGACTGCGCTGGGACTGTGAGAACCTGGCCAGCGTAGATGCGATTGCGGTTGGCGATCGCGTTGGCGGCCAGCAACTGATCGACGTCCACATTGAGGCTTCGGGCGATGCCGATGGCGGAGTCACCAGGCTTGACCACGTAGGTCTGCGACTGCTCGTCGAGGCTCACCTCGTCGGTGCTAGGCTGCTCCGCAACCACGGTTTCGGTGTTCGGCTCCTCCGCCACCGCCTCAGCGACGCCCGCGCTGCCGGGGATAACCAGCGGCTGGCCCGCGTAGATGCGATTGGGATTGCTGATGCCATTGGCTTGCAGGATGGCCTGCAAGGTGGTGCCATGGTCGCGCGCGATGTAGGTCAGGTTGTCGCCGGGGCGCAGTACGTACGTGCTCGTTGCGGTAGGCGGCGCGTCCGCGGCCTCCGTTTCCGGCTCGGAGATCGTTTCGGCAACAACCTCTGGCTCATCGGCAGCCGCGGGCGCTTCAGCCACGGCCACACCGAGCAGACCAGCGCGGGCGGTGCCGACTGGCTCGCCCTCGGGGTAGGCCAGCACTTCCTGACGATCGACGTTGCGCACCGGCCACAGCGGATTCAGTTGTCGCTCGACCTGCAGGTCAGCATCCAGGACCGCGTGCCGCGCGTTCTGCGCGATGAAATAGACCAGACGACCGCCGTCGTCGCTGGCGGTGACCAGGAACGTGCCTTCGTCGCGACCCAGCCCAGGCAACGTGGCGGGCAGGCGCGATTGCTGCGCAAAGGCGGGCGTGGTCGATCCAAAGAGGATCAGGGCGAGAGCGAGAATGGTCTGACGCAGCGGCACGAACGTGGGTATAGCCAGCCGCGGTGTAAGTCCAAAGCATTCTCCCAACCGCGGATATCAAGATTTCGACACAAGCAAGTGGGTCGGCTCAGCCTGGGTGCTGCGCCAGGAACTCTCGCAGCGCCCTGCGAAAATCCTCGCCGCGGGCGGCGGTGCGGATCGCCACCGACTCGAGTTGCAGCTGATTGCGAATGTAGGCCATGTCGAGCAATCTGCGCGTCTGCAACAGCGTGTACGACGGCACTCGATGCAACCCGCGCGCGAACGACACCGCATGCTCGAGCAATGCATCGTCGGGCACGACCTCGTTTACGAGTCCCCACGCGAGCGCCTCGCTGGAGGCGAGGGTGCGGTTGGTAAGGAGAAGCTCCATCGCTCGCGTAACCCCGATGGTGCGCTCGAGGAACGCCGAGGCGCCGCCGTCAGGCGGCAGGCCCAGACGAAAGTACGCGGCGGTAAACGTGGCCGAATGTGCCGCCACGCGGTAGTCGGCCGCGAGCGCCAGGCCGAGCCCACCGCCAGCGACGCTGCCGTTGACCGCGGCGATGACCGGTGTCGGCATGTCGAGCAACGAGCTGATCGCCGCGTGATGCACCGCGACCAGCTCGGCCACAGCCAGCGCCGGATCGCCGCACGTGCCGAGCCACTTCAGATCGGCGCCGGGACAGAATGCGCGGCCGCTGCCGGTGAGGACCAACGGCAGTCGCTCGCGCTGGACCTGCGCCAGTTGCTCGTTCAATGCCGCGAGCAGCTCCGGCGCCAGCGCGTTGGCTCGCTCAGGTCGGTCGAGAACGAGGACCGCGACACCATCGCGCTGCTCACGACGGATCACACCGGCGCCTCGCGTGGGAGTCGCAGACTGACCAGCGTGCCGCTGCCGGGCCGACTCTCGATCGAGACGCTGCCGCCGTGCTGCTCGACGATCTGCCGCGCTACGGCCAGGCCCAGTCCTGTGCCATCCGCCTGTTCGATCGCGTTGCGGCCGCGGTAGAACCGCTCGAACACGTGCGGCAGATCCTCGTCGGGGATGCCGACGCCCTGGTCGCGCACCCGCAAGACGACGCTGCCGTCCGTATCGTCCTCGAGGCTGATAACCACTTCCTGGTCGCGCTCGCTGTACTTGAGCGCATTGTCGACGAGATTGCCGACCACGCGGCCCAACCGCGCCTCGTCCCACACGCCGTGTAGATGGCCGCGGCTGGTTTCCAGGCGCACCACGCGGCCGGAAGACTGGTGCTCGCCGACACACCGCTGTCCGAGCGCGACCAGATCCATTCGACGGCAGTCGAGCTGCAGCTGCTGGCCCATTTGTAGCCGCGCCACGTCCAGGAGATCCTGGATGATGGCCTTCATGCTCGAGGTGGCAGCCACGATGCGGTCGCTCCAGCCACTGAGCTCACGCGACAGCTCGGTTGGCGACATCTCAGTCGCCTCGCTCTGGATCAGCTCGGCATACAGCCGAATGCGTGCAAGCGGGCCCGCCAGATCGTGCGAGACGCCAGCCAGCACGTCATCGCGCAGCCTGATCGCGGCTTCCGCCTGCAGCTGCGCGGCGCGCGTGCGATCGTAGAGTCGCGCGGCCTCCAGTGCTGGCGCCACCTGTGCTGCCAGGAGCGTGAGCGTCTGCGCATCGTCGTCGGTCCAGTGGCGAGGCGCATAGGTGCGCACCGAAACGGCGCCCGTGCGCTGATCGGCGACCTGCAACGGTACCGCCATCGCCGAGGTCACGCCATTGGCCGCGGCCCAGCTGCCAGCGTGCGGCCAGTTGAGATAGTCATCGACCAGCACCGGTCGGCCGTGCAGGAACGCCATCCCCGCCGCGCCGCTGCCGGGCGCGATGGTCGGCTCGGGCACGCCCTCGCGGGCATCCGAGCTGTGGACCGGACGCAGCATCTGGCTCGCCTCGTCGAACACGTACAGCCCAACCGCGCCCGCGTCGAGCAGATCGCGCGCATGCGCTACCACCAGGCGGGCCAATTCGAGCGGCTCCAGCACGCCGCCCATTGCAACGGCGATCTCGTGTAGCGCGCGAAAGACCCGACTGCGCGCTGCCTCCCCGTCCAGGCTCATCGTCCAGCCCGCATACTAGCGCGGTGTGACGCGGATCACACCCATCGCGTGAGCACGCTCACTGATTCGCGACCACCCGCGGGCCTACGGTGCAGCTATGAGCCTGATCCACACGCACGAGCCAACGACGAAGCTGCACGAGATCCGCCGCTTCCAGGTTTATCGGCTCGAGCGACCACGTCGTCGCCCGCTGCTGGCGCGACTGCGCCGCACCGTCCTCGCGCGACTCAACAGCCGCTGACACCTCTCTTACGCGAGGTGGTCGAGACGGTACAGGTCGTAGCGATCCATCAGCGAGATCAGTTTGTCCGCATACTCTGGATCGGTCGCGTAGCCGGCGTCAGCCAGGCCCTGTGCGAACTGCCGAGCATCGCTCGCGGACTGCATCGCTAGCGCGTAGCGCGTCGAGGTACTCAGCATCACATCGTGGTCAATCAGCGAATCGGTCAGGCTGCGATAGGCGCGGAATGGGCTCATCGTCTGGTATGCCTGGCCTTCGGCATCGAACTCGCCCGTCGACATCCACACGACGCCGTCGTTGCCGAGACCACCGAGCGCTTTGATACCGAAGTAGTTGTTCGCCGACAGTGACAACTGGGAGCGTCCCCAATCGGACTCCAGGATCGCCTGCGCCACCGTCACGCTCGCGGGCACGCCGGTGCCCTGGCTGGCGACAATGGCCGCGCCTGCCGCGGAGTCGACAAACGCCCATTGGTCGGTCTTCGACTTGCTACTCACGCCGCGGATGGGATCGGGGACGCGCGATTGCGGCGCCAGCGCCGGCCCGGTGAGCGACTGGTCGATCCAGCCCTGATCGAGTGCGCGCAGATCCTCGCGGTACACGCGCACCTCAATGCGGCCCTGGACGGGACCGTCGAGCTGCTGCAGCGGCGTGAACTGGTCCAGCGCGCGCGCCTCTTGTGCACCCGCGTCAGGTCCTCTGTACAGGGTTGCCTGGCTGGTGGTCACGAGCCAATCGCGGCTCGAGGCAGACGGCAGCACATCGTCTGGATCGACCCAGCCGCGCTGCGTTACCTGGCCACTCTCGTTGGTAGCCTCGACCAGTAACCGCTGGGAGGCGCCGCCCAGGACGTGCAGAAAGGCGAAGTGCGCGAGCTTCGGGCCCGCTTGCTCGCCGCCGGAGTCCCTGGCATACAGGAGGGCCGAGGATGCGACGACCTGAACCCAGGTGGGCAGGTGGTGCATCTCGATGGTCTCGCCCAGCTCGGCGTCGGTACCAACATCGAAGAGGAAGGCGGCATGCGCCGTCGGCGCGGCCAAGAGCGAAGCGAGTGCGGAAGCGGCCACCAGCAGCCGAGCGAGCGTTCGATGCACGGGAGTGGCCGACTATAGGTGGCGCGACAGGGCGAGCCAATTATTTACGTCCCGTTTACACTCGGCTGTACCCGCGGCGGGGAGGCGGTATCCACACTGAGGTGGTACTCATGACTCGTACTTCAGCCGCGACCCTGGCCTTCTCGATCGCGTTCTCGCTCGCACTGATCACTGGGACGCAGGCGCAGGCGGGCGGGCTGCAGAAGCTCAATCACATTGTCGTGATCTACCAGGAGAACTGGAGCTTCGACAGTCTGTACGGCAAGTTTCCAGGCGCCAACGGGCTCGACAACGCCGCGGACACCACTCCCCAGGTGGACAAGAACGGCGAGCCCTATGTCACGCTGCCGCAACCACTGAACACATCGTTCAGTCCGGCGGTGCCCGACCCCCGCTTCCCGGCCGACCTACCGGTCCAGCCATTCGACACCATCAAGTTCGTAGGTGCGAACCAGCAGACAGGTGACCTGGTGCACCGCTTCTACCACGAGCAGTACCAGATCGATGGCGGCAAGATGGACAAGTTCATCACCTGGAGTGACGCCGCCGGGCTGGTCATGAGCTACTACGACGCCACCGAGATGCCCGAGGGCAAGCTGGCGCAGCAGTTCACACTCATGGACAACTTCTTCCATGGGGCGTTCGGCGGCTCGTTCTTGAACCACCAGTTCTTGATCTGCGCCTGCGCTCCGACCTGGTCGGACGCGCCTTCGAACATCGTCGCCCAGCTCGACGACAACGGCGTCATCACCCGCGATGGCCAGGTCACGCCCGATGGTTTCGCGGTCAACACGTCGTACTCGGTGAATACGCCGCATCCCGCCTCGGCCACAGCGCTGATGCCGAACCAGACCGCGCCCACCATCGGCGACCGCCTCAGCGAAAAGGGCGTCCCCTGGGCGTGGTACTCAGGCGGCTGGACGACAGCGATGCTCGGCCACCCTGATCCGCTGTTCCAGAGTCATCACCAGCCATTCGCGTACTACGCCAATTACACCGACGGCACCGCCGGGCGGGCCGATCACCTGCGCGATGAGACCGACTTCTACACCGACGTTGCGCAGAATCGGTTACCCGCGGTCTCGTTCATCAAGCCGCTGGGACCTGACAACGAGCACCCCGGCTACGCGACGTTGCAGAACGGCCAGCTGCACGTGACCGATCTGGTCAATGCCGTGATGAGCAGCCCGGCCTGGGCTGAGACCGCGATCATCATCACGTACGACGAGCACGGCGGCCGCTGGGACCATGTCCCACCCCCGACGATCGATCGCTGGGGGCCAGGCATCCGCGTTCCCACCATTGTGATCTCGCCGTTCGCCCGCCGCGGCTTCGTAGACCATACCCAGTACGAAACGTCAGCCATTCTCAAGCTGATCGAAACGCGCTGGTCCCTCGCACCGCTCAGCACCCGAGACGCCACCGCCGGCGACCTGCTGACCGCCTTCGACTTCGGCGCCTAGCAAGCTGATGAAAAATCCTTCGACAGGCTCAGGACGACCCTTCGACAAGCTCAGGGTGAGCGGAGTCGCTCGCAATCCGCTCATGGTGAGCTTGTCGAACCATCATGGTGAGCTTGTCGAATCCAGAGCGGGGACCGCTTTTCATCAGCCTGCTAGTGGCGGGAGGCTTCTAGCAGCTCGTCGACGTCATCGCCCAGGCCGAGCACGATCTTCGTGATCTGGCCCGTGGCGTCGCGGGTATAGATCACGCTGAAGTCGCCGGAGTCAGTCGCCAGCGCCCTGCCCAGCGTGGTGCTGGCGAAGCGTTCGACGATGAACTGGGGGTTGCCTTCAGGCGCGTCGACGCGCGGCTCGGTGTCTCGGGGGAAGAAGCGCCTGGCCTCCCGTACGGCCGCGTCAAACGGCATTCTTGAAGCGGGCAAGATAACGACCATCGCCGCGCGCTGCGGATCGGGCGTGAAGTGCACGTGGTACGCGCGTTGTGGCTGGCGGAACACCACCAGTTTCCCAGCAGTCTCGCCGAGCGCCGGGCCAAGGCTCTTGCCAATGTCCGTGCGCGTGTTACCAATCCCGCCCGGTAGCGAGGGCTCGCCCGCGTAGGGCGTGGGCAGCGGCGTGGCTGTGGGCAGCAGCGCAACCGCGGTGCCCGTCGCGATCGCCTCCGCCGTCGAAGTCGCCGAGACCCGCGTGATCGTCGCCTCGGCCGCCTCGGGCGCCTCCGCGATCACCCACAACCGCTCGGAGTAGTCCCGCGTGATGGGGTTCCATATCCCAGCGCAGGTCATCAAGGTCAGCCGCGGGTCATCCTCATCGGGCTGCATCGGCTCGGTGTCCGTGTTCGACGAGCGCACGATCCTGCTCACCACGAACTCGTACGGCAGTCCGCGCGACGTTGCGGTGACCTTATCCCCCGGCTCGAGCTGGTCGAGGTGGCCAAAGACGTTCCCGGCGGCGCCACTCAGGTGCCCGATCAGCACAGTGTTACCCGTGCTGATGTTGGCGGTGCCGCGAATCTGGCCGATCGTGAATGGTGGCGGCTCCCACTTGGTCTGCACCACGCCGCTCTTGAGCTTCAGCCGCGGGATGTCCAGGGCCATGACTGGCCCGGGCCGTGGCTGAGGCGCCAGCGTCGCTGGTTTGATCGAGGCCCGGCCAATCGCATCGCCGCCCATGAGCAGCACCTCGAGCGTGGGCGGTGGAATGTCCTCACCGATTGGCGCCACGTGCAGCTCGAACGTCGCCAATTGCCCCGCCGGCAACCCAGGGAAGCGGAACGTTCGCAGCCCCTCCTCATCCGTGCGGTCCTCAGCTACGGCGGGAACGCTCCCGATGATCCGATACGCCTCGAACCAGGTAGCTGGAATCCCGAGCAGGATGGGCGCACTTGGCCCATCCGCCGTGTTCCGCAGGCTCACCGAAACACGTGCGTGCGCGCCTGGCTCGGGTGGGTCAAGGAAGCGAAACTCGCTGGCGTCGAGCGCAATCTGAGCACTCGTCGCCATGTTCGGCGCGGGCGTGCCGATTGCAGCGGGCACCTGCTGCGCGAAGGGGACCGCGGTGGGCAGCGGCTGCAAATCGGTTGGCGGCGGCGCGGGCGTGGCGACGACGAAGATCGGGGTCGGATCGACGGCCTGCCGCGCCAATCGCTGCGCATCCTGGGAGGTGCTCCAGTCGCGCGCCGTCGACCATGCGTCGAGGTACGCCTGACCGCCGACCACGACGCAGCCCGCGCCGACGATCAGCAGCGCGAGCCCCGCGAATCGGGAGAGGAGCTTAGCGAGCGAGCTTGCGTCGGAGGAGGTAGGCTCCGCCACTGATCGCCGCTATTCCACCCGCCAGGGTCGGGAAGGCCAGCTCCATCGGGAAACCACCTGCGCGTGGCGCGGGTGTCGTGGTCACTGTCGTCGTGGTGGTCTTACTGGGCACGATCGGGGTGGGCGTCAAGAACCGGAATGGTGTCGGCGTGGCAACCTGGGCGATGACTTGTGGCAGCGCTTCAGCGCTGCTGGCGGCCTGCAGCCAGACCACTCCTCCCACCAGCAATGCCGCCACCATGGCGCGCGACCTGTTGCGCCTGAGCAATCGACTCTCGAGCATCTTGTTGAAGCTCCCTCCGTGCGGATAACCGGGGGTGCGCCGCGCTTGGATGAAACTATTCTGCCATGCGCTCGTACGTGTGGTCGCCGCGGCAACAACTCAATCGTGTCACCACCTGCGTAAGCGCAGCGGGGCACTCAGCGAGACGCGATGCGTGCGCAGCCTTTTAACGCTGCCTGTCCAGTGTAGGGTTATGCCCAATGCCGTTGACGTGGTCGAACGTATTGGCCTGGCGGGTCCACCAGCACCACCTGGATGAGCTGCAACCCGCCGACAAGATCCTGGAAGTCACCGAGCGGCTGTGCGGCCTGCACGCGCAGGTCCTCTCGTCGAGCGAGCTGACCCTGTGGGCCCGCGTCGACAACCTGCCGCGCAGGGCGGTCCAAGAAGCGCTGTGGCAGTCGCGTGACCTGGTCAAGGTGTGGGCCATGCGCGGGACGCTGCACCTGTTCGCATCGCGCGACTACCCGATGTGGCAGGCAGCCCTCAGCCAGCTCCGTCGCGAGGTCACCCCGGCCTGGCTCAAGTGGTACGACATCACTCAGGCCGAGCTCGACTTGCTCATGCGCACGATGGGCGAAGTCCTCGACGGCCAGCTGTTGACCCGTACCGAGCTGGCCGACCAGGTCGCCAAACGCACGGGCTCACCCGCGCTCGGCGAGAAGATCAGCCGTAGTAGCTGGGGCAGCATGCTCAAGCCACCCACTCGGCTCGGTTATCTGTGCTTTGCGCCCAGCGTGGGCCAAAACGTCCGCTTCACCCGCCCCAGCTCATGGCTGAACGGGTGGCACCCGCAAGACCCGGCTGCCGCGACACTCGAGGTCGGCCGGCGCTTCCTCCACGCGTATGGCCCGGCCACCGCCATCGAGTTCGGCCGCTGGTGGGGCGGCGCCTCCGTCCCGTTCGCCAAGCGCGTCATCAACCAACTGGGCGACGAGGTCACCACCGTCGAGCTGTCGGGCCAGCAAATGTGGCTGCTCGCGAAGGACTTGAAAGGGATGCGGGCTGCCGAGCCGCGGCGCAGCGTGCGGTTGCTGCCCGCGTTCGACCAGTACGTCGTGGGCGCGCCGCGCGACGGCGATGCCGTGCTCAGCCCCGAGCTGAAGTCGCGCGTGTACCGCAATCAGGGCTGGTTCACGCCGGTGCTGCTGGTCGACGGTCGCCTGGTCGGCGTGTGGCGCCACGCGCGCAGCGGCAGTCGACTCAACGTCGATATCGAGCCGTTCGAGGAGCTGCCGACCTGGGTGCGTCGCGGCGCCGAACACGAGGCCGAACGGCTGGCCGAGTTCCTCGGCGGCAAGCTGGAGCTCACGTTTGGTGTCATCCCGAGCCTGCGAGGGATCTAGGTTCTGATTGTCATCGCGAGCTTGCGAGGGATCTCAGTTCTTAGCCCGAGATCCCTCGGCTCGCAGGCTCGCCTCGGGATGACAATGTGCTCAGGCGTGCGCAGCCAGGTGAAGCAGCAACGCGCACGCCAGGCAGCCGGCTAGCGCCAGCCAGGCCGCCTCGACTCCAGAACGCGCCAGCAGCGCACCGGCGAGTGTGGGTCCAATGAATGGGCCCAATGATTGGCCGATGCGCAATCCAGCAATCGCCGCCCCGGCGCCGACCGGGCGGCCGACTTTCAACGTCACCGCCAGGACCGAAACCACTGGCAGCGTCGTGTTCACCGAAACGCCGATCAGCACGTTGCACAGCCCCAGCATCAGGATCGAGGTACCCCAGACCAGGGCGGCGCTGCATGCGGCAATGCCGAGCACCAGCGCTACCACGATCAAGCGCGCAGCGCCGAACCGCTCGCTGAGCCAACCCGAAAAGGGCGCGGCAATGACCGAGCCAAGCACGTACGGCACCAGCACAAGTGCCGCGGCGAGCGGTCCGAGATCTCGCGTCTGCACTGCGAACGGCAGCAAGTAACAGGCGCCCTGGCCAGCACCGAGCGTGAGGGCGGCCAGCGCGGCGAGCATCAGCCGCCGCGGATGCGCCAGCGCCCGCACGCTGGCCACCGTGCCCTGGCGGCTGCCGCCATGCTGGTGCTGCCGAAGCGGGCCGTGAGGCACGCGAAGCGGGTACTCGTGAACTATCGCCAGGCTGCGCGCGCGGAGCACCAGCGCCAGCACAGCCAGCGGCACGACGGCCATAGCAAACGACATATCGTGCCAGCCGACCCACGCGCCAAAGGTGCCCGCCACCAGAAAGCCGACCACCTGACCGACGCTGATGCTGGCGTTCACGATGCCGAATGCAGCGCCCTGGCGCGCCGCGCCGGCCATCAGCGCGAAGGCATTGGTGCTGACGATGCCCAGCGCCGCGCCGGCCATCACCTGCGCGAGCAACAACAGGACAGGGTTCTGCGCCTGCCAGCGCAGGCCAAGCGCCACCAGCACGAGCAGCATGCCCAGAGCAAAGAACGGCTTGCGGCCAATCGCATCGCCGCCCGTTCCAGCCGGTAGTTGCACCAGCAGCGCAACGATTCCGCCCACGCCGATCAACGCACCGAGCGCGCCCGCGTCCAGTCCCAGGTCACTGCCGACCAGTGGCAACAGCGGCGTCAGGTTGAAGAAGCAGGCGTAAGTTGCGATCTGCACCGCGCACGCGATCCCCAACAGGGCGGTGCTACGATCCATCGTTCAGATGCTGTCACAGGCGGACAACGACTTGCTGACACGCATCGGGCCTGGCACTGGCGCGGGCAATCTGCTGCGGTGCTTCTGGCAGCCGTTCGCGTTGTCCTCCGAGCTTTCCTCTTCCCAGCCGCTGCGCGTCCGCGTCCTGGGCGAAGAACTCGTCGCAAGGCGCCGCGCAGACGGCACCGTCCACGTCGACCACCATCCAGCCCAGGATCGCGGCGGCGTCCTGTGGGCTTACTTCGGCGATCGTGAGCCGCCCGAGTTGCCGCACCTCGAATGGACCCGCGTCCCCGCCGCGAACCGCTTCGTCAGCAAACGCATCCAGTTCTGCAATTACCTGCAGAACGTCGAAGGCGAGGTCGACTCGAGCCACGTCTCGTTCCTTCACAGTCGGTCTGACCCATCGGCGTCGGCCGAAGGACGCGGCGGCTCCATTGACACCACGTATATGGCGCGCGACAAGACGCCGCGGTTCTTTGTCTTGCCCACGGAGTTCGGGGTGATGATCGGCGCACGCCGCGCCGCTGAGGCGGACTCGTACTACTGGCGCATCACCCAGTTCCTGATGCCCACATACACGATGATTCCAGCCACGCCGGGCGGGACCGTCTCGTTCACCGCGGCTGTACCGATTGACGACGTCCAGATGCTCGGCTTCACCGTCACGTGGCACCCCGACCGGCCACTGAGTGCGGCGGAGCTCGCCGAGATTCAGTCGTGGACCGGCATCCACACCGAGGTCGATCCGCGGACGTTCGTGCCGCTGCGCAACCGCGACAACGAATACCTGATCGATCGCGCCCTGCAGCGAAGCCGCCGCTCCTACACTGGCATTCGCGGTATTCGCGAAGAGGACCTTGCGGTGCAGGAGAGCATGGGCCCGATTTGCGATCGGACCACCGAGCACCTGGGCAGCGCCGACCTGGGCGTCATCGCGATGCGCCGCCGCCTGCTCGAGGCCATTCACGCGCTCGCTGATGATGGCCAGGTGCCGTATGAAGCGCAGCACCCCGAGGCATATCGGGTGCGCTCCGCCGCGGTGGTCCTACCGCGCGACGTGCCGTGGGAAGAAGGCGCTGCCGAAGCCATGCTCGCGCCCATCTAACTCCCTCTCCCTCTGGGAGAGGGCTGGGGTGAGGGCTAGCAGGACAGGCTTACATGGCGATGACGATGGACTTCTGCTCGGTGTAGTAGTCGAGCACCTCGGTGCCGTGCTCTTTGCCGTAGCCGCTGTGCTTGGTACCGCCGAACGGCAGCTCATCGTGCGCGATCTGGACGGCGTTCACCCATGTGTAGCCAGCCTCGAGCTCGTCGATAGCGCGCTGCGCCTTGCCCATATCGCGCGTGAAGATGCTCGACCCCAGGCCGTACTCAGAGCTGTTCGCACGCGAGAGCGCTTCGTCGAGATCACGCACGCGCATGATCGGCAGCAGCGGCCCGAACGTCTCCTCAGTCCAGACTCGCGCGCCCTCCGGCACGTCGACCACGACCGTTGGCTCGAAGAAGTAGCCGTGTGAGAACTCGTCGCCGGTGGGCCGCTTGCCACCCGCGACCACGCGACCACCGCGCGCAACGGCATCCTCCAGCTGCGACTCGATCTCGGCACGCTGCTTCTCGGTATGTAGCGGCCCCATCTGCGCGTCAGCATTCGTGCCGTTCCCGAGCTTCAGCCGCTTGGCGCGGGCAGAAACCTTCTCGATAAACGAGTCGGCCACGCTCGACTCGACAAACACGCGCTTGATCGCCAGGCACGCCTGGCCAGCATTAAAGAACCGCCCGATGGCGATATTGCGCGCCGCCAGCTCCAGATCGGCATCGGCGCACACGATGGCCGCATCTGAGCCACCCAGCTCCAGCGTCACGTGCTTGAGCTCATCGGCGGCACTCTTGGCCACCTGTTTACCAGTCCCCGTCTCGCCGGTGAAGCCGATTTTGCGCACCAGCGGATTGCGGATGATCTCGTCGCCGACCACGCCACCCGGCCCGGTGACGATGTTCAACACACCAGCCGGCAGGCCGCCTTCGAGCATCAGCTCGGCCAACCGCAACGTACTCAACGGCGTCGTGCTTGCTGGCTTCGCCACCACGGTGTTCCCGACAGCAAGCGCCGGCGCGATCTTGTTCGCGAGCAGCGTAAGGGGAAAGTTCCACGGGATGATCGCGCCAACCACGCCGATCGGCCGCCGCACCACCAACCCCTGCGCATTCTGCGCTGGTAGCGGCACGTGCTTGCCGGCCAGCGCCCCACCCTTGACCAGACCGGCGTAGATCTCGATGTTCTCGGCAAAACGCGTCGCCTCGATCCGCGAGTCCCGCATGGGCTTGCCTTGCTCGCTGGTGAGCAGCTTCGCCACGTCGTCGAGGTGCTCTTTGACGCAGTGGGCCGCGCTCATCAGGATGTCCGAGCGCTTTGTCGGCGGAAGCTTGCTCCACGTTCGGAAAGCAGCCGCTGCCGCATCGATCGCGCGCCGTGTATCGCTGGCGTCCGCCTTCGGCACCGTGTCGACGAGCGTGCCGTCGGCTGGGTTGCGCACCTCGGTGGTTGCGCCGCTCGCGGCACCTACGCGCTCCCCGTTGATGATCATCTGCGCCACGCCGGGAGTGTAACTTGGTCGAATGCCCGAGGCTTCCGTCGTCAGCGTCTCGCGCGAGCGCGACGGTGTCGCGCTGATTCACCTCAATCGACCACCGGCCAACTCCTACGACCGCGTGTTTCTGGATGCCCTGAATGCAGCGGTCGATGAGGTGCGCTGGGACGGCGACATCGGCGCAGCGGTGCTGGTCAGCGACCTGGCGCCGCGGTTCTTCTCGGCCGGCGCCGACATCACCAATTTTCAAAAGAGCACCCAGCAGCAACGAGTCATGACGGTGCTTCATGCGCACGAGATCCTCTTAAAAATCGAGCGGACGCCCAAGGTGTTCGTGGCCGCGATTGCTGGCCACGCGCTGGGCGGCGGCCTGGAGATCGCACTCGCGTGCGATTTCCGCTTCGCGGCCGAAGGTGAGTACCGGCTGGGTGTGCCGGAGGTCAACCTCGGTCTGCTGCCAGGCAACGGCGGGACGCAGCGGCTGACGCGGCTGATCGGTCGCACGCGGGCGCTGGACATGCTGCTCAGTGGGGCGCCCGTGGGGCCCGCACGCGCGCTGGAGCTGGGCCTTGTGGACCGCGTCGTCGCTGCCGATCGACTGCTCGATGAGAGCAGCGCATACGTCGCCAAGCTGGCTCAGGGACCGGCGCTGGCGATCGGCAATATCAAGGTGGCGGCGAAGATCGGCGCCGACCTGCCGCTCGAAGGCGCCCTGGCGCTCGAACGCGAGGCCGTGTGGCGCCTGTTCATGAGCGAGGACGCCGCGGAGGGAATGGCGGCATTCGCGGAAAAGCGTTCGGCCGCGTGGCAGGGCCGCTAGGCCAGATCTTCGTCCTGCGCCATCTCGCCCAGCGGGTTGAACGGGTGGCGGGCGTTACGCGCCGAGCAACTTGCGCGCTTTGTCGATATCGTCGACCGTCATGGCCAGCTCCGCTTTGCCTTGCCTGCGGCCCAGCACCAGCACGCTTTCGACATTGATGCCGGCGTCGGCCAGGCGACGCGTCAGGCGCGCCAGCGAGCCCGGCTGGTCTTCCACGGCGACGTTGACGACCTCGCCCTCGACGAACGAGTACTTGGCCCGCTTGAGCACGCCGCGCGCCGCTACGTCGTTGTTGGTGGACAGCACCGCGCAGCCGAACGACCCGACGCCGCCAGCAGCCACCGCGCGAATATCGATGCCATGGTCGGCCAGCGCCTGAGCCATCTCCGCCAGCGCGCCTGGCTCGTTTTTCAGGCGCACTGTGAACTGCTGTGGCATCCCCTGCTCGTAAACAGAGCTTAGTGGGTTTTGCGAGGATCGAGCGCGTCGCGCATGCCGTCGCCGATGTAGTTGATCGACAGCACGGTCAGGAAGATCAGCAGCCCAGGGAAAATCGCCCAGTGCGGCGCCAGGTCGAGGAAGTTCTGGGCGTCGTACAACAGGCGGCCCCAGGTTGGCACATCGGGTGGAAACCCAAGGCCGAGGAACGACAACGCCGACTCGGTGATGATCGCCTGACCCACGTTGACCGTGGCGGCGACGATGATCACGCTCAGCGTGTTCGGCAGGATGTGCGAGAACATCAGCCGGCTGTCCTTGGCGCCCACACACCGCGCCGCCTCGATGAACTCCTTCTGCTTGATCGACAGGAACGCCGCGCGTACCAGCCGCGAGCACGGCATCCAGTTGAGCATGCCAATCACGGCCACAATGAGCAGGAAAATACCGACCTCCGGCCCGAATGCTTTACGCAGCACATCGCGGAACAGATAGATCGTGAGCAGCAGCAGCGGCAGCGCCGGCAGCGCCAGGAACAGGTCGGTAAAGCGCATCAGCAGACCATCGACCTGACCGCCGAAGAAGCCGGCGATCGACCCGATCAACGTGCCAAACGTGATCGAGATCAGCACCGCCACGACACCCACCGCCAGAGACACACGCCCGCCGATCAGCGCCCGCGCAAGCAGGTCGCGCCCGAGGTCATCGGTCCCAAACGGGTGGTCTACTGATGGTCCGAGCAGGCCCTGCGAATAGTCGATGGCGTCAGTCGGCGTGTGGTATAGCAGCGGCCCCAGCAGGGTGAGCGCGATGAGCGCCAGAAACACCACCACGCCCAGCATGGCCAGCCGGTGTCGACGGAACTGGTGCCACGCATCCGACCACAACGATCGCGCCGGTCGGCGCAGCACCGGCTCGGCAACGGCCGGGCTACGAACGAGGTCCTGCGCGGTAACAGTCGTGGCCATCAGTCGTATCGGATTCGCGGGTCGAGTACGCCGTAGATTACGTCGGCAAGCAGATTGAATAACACGACCAGGACGGAGAACGTGAACGTGATCGCCATGACCACGGGTGTGTCGCTGTTCTGAATCGAATTGATGAGCAGTGCGCCGATGCCCGGCACACGGAAGATCTGCTCGGTAATCAGCGCACCCGAGAAGACCGTGGGTGCCGACAGCGCAACCAGAGTCACGACCGGGATCAGGCTATTGCGGACGACGTGGCGTCCGATCACCGTTGGCTGTGCCAGACCTTTGGAACGCGCGGTGCGCACATAGTCCAGCGGCAAGTTCTCCAGCACCGAAGCGCGCGTGTACCGCACCACGGTTGCGGTCTGAAACAACGCAAGGACCGCGATGGGCATGATCGACTGTTTCAGCTGCGCTGCCAGCGTATCCATGTCGCGCACCTGCAGTGTCGAGTCATAGATGAACGGCAACATCTGAAGTTTGACGCTGAACGTGATGATCAGCAGCAGCCCCGTGAAGAACGTGGGCAATGAGAAGCCGATAAAGGCCAGCGTCGTCGCGACGTGGTCCATCAACGAGTACTGGCGCAATGCAGAGACGATGCCGATCGGCACGGCCAGCACCAGACTGACCAGGTAGGCGGTGCCGACGACGGCCAGCGTGCTGGGAATCCGCAGCTTCAACAGTTCCCAGACCGGGATGCGGCTGCCAAAAGAAAAGCCCCAGTCACCCTGGACCATCGAGAGCAGCCACTTGACGTAGCGAATCGGCCACGGCTGGTCCAGCCCGAGCGAGCGCTTGATGTTCTCGCGCACTTCGGGTGGCACGGCCGGATTGGCCGCGAATTGTGACAGCGGATCGCCCGGCGCCAACGACAGGACCGCGAACAGGACGAAGCTGATCATTAGCAGTGTCGGCACTGCCAGGATCAGGCGGCGAACAATGAAGCGCCCCACGTTTCTGTGGGCCTCATCCTGAGCGGAGCGAAGGATCTGCCGTCGTGTCGGTTGGTAGATCCTTCGGCTGCGCCTCAGGATGAGGCGTTGCTATCTACGGCGCTTTGGTCCAATCCGCGACGTTCCAGAGCTCCGAATCCCACGGATTCGGCTGGTTGCCCTGGAGCTGCTTGCTCTTGCCACTGACTGGCGAGGCACGCGCCACCAGCGGGATGACGACGACCTGGCTCACCAGCATGTCGTTCATCTTGATGACCAGGTCGTTCCGCTTGGCCTGGTCGGTCTCCTTCGTGAGCTGGTTGTAGAGCTGGTCGTAGTCGGCATTCGACCAGCGGTGGTAGTTGCTCAGGCGCCACTCGTTCGACTTCTGAGCGATCTTGCTGGTCAGCCAGCCGGCCAGGTAGTTGGTCGTATCTGGCTGCTCGGGCCCGTTGGTGTACATCTCCACGTCGGTGAAGAAGTGCCCAGCGGTATCGGGATTGCCGGCATCACTCGAGAAGAAGACGCCCGCGTCGACTGACTTCAGCTCGACCTGGACGCCCAGTTGCTCCCAGCCCTTCTTGACGATGTCCTGCTCCTTCTGGCGGAGTGGGTTGACGGTGGTCTGATAGATCACCGACATCTTCACGCCGCCCTTGGCGCGGATTCCGTCTGAGCCCTTGGCCCAGCCGGCGTCGTCGAGCATCTTGTTCGCCGCGGCAACGTCGTACTTGCACACGTCCATGGTGTCGGTGTTCTTCGAGACCACGGCCTCGGGCGCGGTGACGATGTTGCACGTGGGCTTGCCGGCGACGCCATACAGCTGATCGGCCATCGACTTGCGGTCGACCGCCATCGCGAACGCCTTGCGCACGTTGAGGTCGGAGAAGAACGGATGCTTGGTGGTCGGCTCGCCGCGCTGATCGCCTTGCGCGTTGGGATCGGCGAAGTTGATGAGCAGGCGTTCGACGTTGCCGCTGGTGGCGGTGATCATGTCGCCCTTGCCACCCTGCTGCAGCTGCGTGAGCACCTGTGATTCGACCTGCAGGTTCCAGCCATAGTCGAAGTCACCGGTCTGGAAGACGGCGCGCGCTGCCGACGTCGCGTCACCACCACCCTTGAGCTGCACCGTCTTGAAGAACGGCTTGTCCTTGTCGCGGTACTGGTCGTTGATCTCGTAGGTGACGACGTCGCCCGGCTTGAACTCGGTGACCTTGTACGGACCGGTGCCGATGGGCTTCAGATTGCCCGGCGCGTCCTTGGCTTTTTCACCCATGAAGTCCTGGAATTGCTTCTTCTGGATGATGTTGCTCTGGCCAGACACGAAAAGCTGATATGGGTTCGGGTTGGGCTCCTTCCAGGTGACGACGACGGTGGTCGGATCCTTGGCGGTGACGCTCTCGACGCCCTCCGCCTGCTCCGAGTCGGTCGCGGCGGTCTTCTCGTCCGACATGTACTGGTAGGTGAAAACCACGTCATCGGCGGTGAAGTCGGACCCGTCGGACCACTTGATGCCCGGCTTGAGCTTCCAGGTGACGGTCTTCAGGTCCTTCGAGACGCCGCCGTTGTCGACGGTCGGCACTTCGGCCGCCAGAAGCGGCACGGGCTTGCCGTCCGGACCGGCCGCGGCGAGCGGCTCGATCACGAGCCGGGCGGCATCGTAGTCCTTGGTGCCCTGCGCCAGGTGGCTGTTCAGGATCGTCGGGGCCTGCCAGTACAGAATCTTGAGCATTGCGCCGGCGCCACGGCCACCCGCGGCGGGCTTGGCGGCTTCAGTCGGCTTGGCGGCAGCGGCCGGGGCAGTGGTTGCCGCGGCAGCCGGTGCGGTGGTTGCCGCGGCAGCCGGTGCGGTGGTTGCGGCCGCGGCTGGCGCGGTCGTCGGCTTGGCAGCGGCAGCGGCGGTTGGCTGCGCGGCTGCTGGCGCCGAAGTGGGTGCGGCTGGTTGCGCTGCCGGCCCACACGCGGCAAGCACCAGTGTCCATGCGGACAACAGATAGGCGGTACGCCTCATCTAAAGACTCCCTCCCGGGATGGTTGCAGGGACGCGGCAGCGACAGGCGTTCCGACGCTTTCTTCTGAAAACTCCCGTGCGTCGTGCCTCCCCATTGGGACCACCGCCTCCTGCGGGCGGTATCCCCATTGTTCGAACCGCCTCTTACTTTTGTCAACGAACGTTTGCCTAAAGCTCTTTGTGCGCAACGCACGACAAAGACCCCCTCTCCCTCTGGGAGAGGGGCTGGGGTGAGGGCGCGCCCTACTGCAGGGTCTCCAGATAGGCGACGATCTGCTGCGCCTCCTGGTCGGTCAACCCGAGTTTCGGCATCTGCGTCCCGGGCTTGACCGCGGGAGGATCCAGGATCCAGCGCTGCAGGTCGGCGGGGCCGTTATTGGGCACCGCGCCGCCGGCAATCGTGGTGCGACTGGCCACGCCCGCCAGGCCCGGCCCGACGGTGCCCGTGGCGCCGGCCACGCCAGGCACCGTGTGACAACCCCCACACCCCTTCTGTGCCATCAATTGCTGGCCCTGCTGGGCCGCTGCCGGGTCCGACTTGACGGCGGGTTTCGCGGCGCCCGGCGCAACCGCGGTCGCTGCCGACGCCACCGTCGGTGCCGCGGCTCCTGACACGGCTGTGGCTGCTGGTGCTGCCGCTTGCGGTGTGGGCGCGCAGCCGCTCAGGGCCAGTGCAAGGAAAGCCGCAAGGAAAGCCGTCCGCCGCAGGCGGCTCTTGGTCATGTGCATACCTATTACGGTAGTTAGGCCAGGGGTCGACGCGTCGTAAAAAGCTCCAGCGCAACCGCGATGACGACCGCGCCCACGAATGCGGGCACGAGGTCAACGCCCGCGATCACCAGGCCAAGGCTCGGCAGGCCAAACGTGCGGAACACCAGATGACCCAGCCAGCCGCCGACGATCCCCGCCAGCACCGCGCCAAGCCAGCCGCCTGGCAACTTTCCAGGAACCACAGCGTCCGCTGCCCAGCCGACCAGGCCAGCCACGAGCAACGTGATGAGCAATGCAATCAGACTGCCCGTGATCCAGAACATGCCGCCACCAAGTAGCAGTACTGCCAGGACGAGCAACACCAAACATCCCATGTCGGAAATGACGCTCCTCTATGGCCGATTGTTGCGCGACTAGCGTTTTCGGCGTGCCCGCGCGTGGACAACCACGTTGCCGCCCACGGCCACCTGTTCGCGGACGTCGAAGAGCGCTTCGATCCGCGCGATCCGCAGCGGTGAGCGCATGTCGCGGAACATGTTGACCGCGAGCATCCCCGGCGGCTGCAGCAGCCTCCGCACGCGCCGCAGGAACGCACGCGTCAACGCCCGGCCGATCAGCCGCTCGCCGCGAAACAGATCGATGGCCACGTAGTCGAAGCGCTCCTGGCAGGTCTGCACGTACTCGAACGCATCGGCATACACCATTTCCACCGTTAGCTGACCGAGCCAGCCGGCCGCGATTGCCGTTTCGACGATTGCGACGTCGTCGTCGACGCCCACGATCGGTAGTTCTTCGCCCCAGCGCGCCTGCAGCAGGCGCGCCAGCGTGCCGCCGCCCAGGCCGAGGATCAGTGCCCGCGTCGGGCGCAGCGACGGCACCATCGCCGCCCAGTAGCCACCCGTGGCCAGACCATCGGCGGGCGAAATCGACTGCACTACGCCGTCGACCAGCAGTGCCTCGCGACCCGCGTCTTCACCGATACGCACGAAGTGGGAACCTGGCCCTTCGTCCACGAGCGGAACGATAGGGCATGGAACCTGCTTGAGGGTTGTGGATGGCAACTCGCCCGCCCGCCAGCGATCCTAACCAGCGCCTGCCGTGGATCATCCTCGGTGTCGTGGTGCTGCTGGTCGTGATCGGCTTGCTGGCGTACTTCGCGAGCCAGCGCAGCGGCGTGACGCTGTCGATCGAAGGTACTCCGAGCGCCGTCGCTCGCGGCACCGTTGGGCCGCCGCCGACCCTGAGCGCTCCGACCCTCCCGCCTTCTCAGCCGACCACGACGCCACCACCCGCGCCAACGCCCGTGCCAACCAAGCCCGCAGCGCCGACCGCGGTGCCCACGCTGGTGCCGCCCAAGCCGGTCGCCGAGGCTTCGCCTGCCGCGGGCGCGCCCGCCGCGACTGCTCCACCCGCCGCCGCGCCAGCACCAGCGGCGCCGCAGCCAACGCAACCTGCGCAGCCGACTCCAACTCCTTTCGCCGGGCAGGTATCGAACCCGGGCGGGATGGGCAATACCCGCGCTGACCTGCAAACCGCATACGGCAACCCGACCGGCGAAACTCCCGACCACCTGGTGGTGTTCCGCAAGGACAATCTTGAATACCACGTCGGCCTGGCGCCCGACCTGAACGGGCGCGCGATACTGGTCGTGGAGCTGCCTGGTCAGGGTGCGCAGCCGTGGACTCCGGAAGCGGCCATGGCCGAGGCGCGCAAGCTGCTGCCGAAGGACGTCCAGCCGCCCTCGCCAGCGGCCGAAGGCGGCGACCAGTTCATCGTGCAACGGTTCACCAGCCAGAGCCTGGCGCAGGCGCTCGGCGACGAGCCGTTCACCGCGGTGCAAGCCCAGCCCGGGCAGCTACTCGCGGTCTATGCCCGCGATCCGAACCAGGGTGGGCGCATCACACGCATCGTTGTCGGCATCGGCAACGACCCGGGCGCGCTGCTGAACCGCGGCCGCTAGCGCCGTCGCCGCAGACGCGGCGGCCGGCCGATGAAGAACACGCCGCCCAGGATCAGCACCGGCCACGCGACCGTGCCACCGTTGGGCAGCCACACCAGCCACGTCACGACCAGGATCGCGACCATCGCCACCAGGACCACGCCCGGCACACTCACGAATGGCGTCCACCAGTGGTGCTGCCGCTCGATGCTCGCGACCGTTGGCTGTTGCGCCGGCAGATCCGTCGTGAGCGCTTGCAGCTCGCCAAAGGTGCGCGCCGCGTACGCATGGTCAACCCGCTCGCTCAGCTCATCGCTGCTCAGCCGACCCTCGACGAAGTGCCGCTGCAGCTCCGCCACGACTTGCCGTCGATCGGCATCGCCTGCGCGCAGCGAAGGGTCCATCGCTGCCAAACAATAACGCATAGACTCGCCAAGCGTGGGCACCTTCGACGGCAAAGTTGTCATCGTGACCGGTGGAGCGCAGGGTATGGGTCGGGCTACGGCGCTCGAGTTCTCGCGCCAGGGGGCGCGGGTGTGTATTGCGGATATCGACGCTACGGCTGGTAAGCAAGCGGTCGCCGAGCTGACTGGCGAGGGCTTGCTGGTCGAAGCCGACCTCGCGCGAGAGGCAGAGTGCCGGCGGGTCGTGGCCGAAACGGTGAAAACCTTCGGTGGCGTCGACGTCCTGTTCAACAACGTCGGCATTCAGCCCGGCGATTCGTATTGCACCGTGGAGGACACCTCCGAAGCGCTGTGGGACCGCATCGTGGGCGTGAACCTCAAGAGCTATTTCTTCATGGCCAAGTTCACGATCCCCGAGCTGCGCAAGCGGGGTGGCGGCGCGATCGTCAATAACGCCAGCGTGCAGGGGCTGCAGTCTGCTAGGGGCGTGCCCGCGTACGCCGCCAGTAAGGGCGGAGTGCTGTCACTGACCCGCCAGCTCGCGGTCGAGTATGCCGCGGAAGGAATTCGGGTGCTCGCGGTCTGCCCGGGCACGATCGACACCGAGATGGTGCGCGCGGCGGCCGCGCGCGAGCCGGATGGCGTCGAGGCCGCCCTTGCCCGCTGGGGCAAAGCCGAGCCCGTCGGACGCATTGGTACGGGCCAGGACATCGCCAACGTGGTCACGTTCCTGGCCAGCGACCGCGCCAGCTTCATGACTGGCGAATACGTGTGCGTGGACGGCGGCTATATGGCCCTCGGCGCCTGGGCCTGACGGCGCCCGCCTAGGCGTGGCTGAAGAAGCAGCCCACGCAGTCGCGCGGGAAAAGCTCCGGCAGCGGCCCATACACCACTGGCAGAGCGCCGAGGAGCAGCAGCGCTGCGACGAAAATGAGCGCGACCATCACGCCGCGCGCGCCTCGCCTCGCGCCCGCTTCCTGACTGAACCAGTCGTTCTGGGACACGCGTATCGTGCCCCACCACGACGCCCGGGCGCGCCGCGCAGGCGGCTCCTCTTCACGCTCCGGCCATGCGATGGGCACCCTTAGAAGGTACCGCAAGGAATGGCGCGCAGCGGGCGTCAGGTGGCGGAGACGTTGTCGGTGACGCTCTTGAACTCCGCGACGCTGAAGCCACGCAGCGTCTGCGTCGTGACGAAGCCGCGTGACAGCACCGTGGCAATGATCTGAGCGATGGCCTCGTCGTTGGGCCCGTCGAACATCGTCACGACGTCGTACTGGCCCATGGTGATGGCATTGGCCAGCACCTTCACGCCCAACTTGTCGGCGACCGGCCCGAGCCGCTCCAGCCGCGCCGATGTGTTCTTGATGTCCTCGCGACCCTTCTCGGTGAAGTTGCTCAGCACCACGTATATCGGCATACGCGCCAGTCTACTCGCCGAGGCAACCGATCACCGCCCGCGTCATGTCGTCGGTCGACGCCGATCCGCCCAGGTCGGGCGTGCGGACGCGCCCATCGCTCAGCACCGCCTCGATTGCGTGCTGGACTCGCTGCGCGGCCTCAGCCTCGCCCAGCCAATCGAGCATCAGCGCCGCGGCGCCGATGGTGGCCAGGGGATTGGCCACGCCCTTGCCGGCGATGTCGGGCGCTGAGCCGTGGATCGGCTCGAACAGGCTCGGACCGCGCCGCTCGGGGTCGAGGTTGGCGCTGGCCGCCAGGCCGATGCTGCCCGTGACAGCGGCAGCCTCGTCGCTGACGATGTCGCCCATCAAGTTGGTCGCGACCACGACGTCGAAGGTCGCGGGGCGGGTGATCACGTACATGCTCATAGCGTCGACGTGGCTCTGGCTGGTCCGCACGTCGGGGTAGTCGGCGGCGACTCGGCAGAAGGTGTCATCCCAGAGCTGCATGACCAGCGCGAGCGCGTTCGACTTGGTCACGCAGTGCACGTATTTGCGGCGCTTGCGCGCGAGGTCGAAGGCGAACCGCATGAGTCGCTCGGCGCCGCGCCTGGTGACGACCGTGCTCAGGATGGCCAGCTCGTTGGCGGTGCCGACGTGCAGTTGTCCGCCGATGCCCGAGTACTCGCCCTCGGTGTTCTCGCGGACCACGACCAGATCGATCTCGCCAGGGTCCTTGAGCGGCGACTGTACACCTGGCCAGAGCCGCGCCGGGCGTAGATTTACGTACAGGTCGAGTCCCTTGCGGATCGGGTGCATCAGCTGGCGGGAGCTGATGCGGTCGGGCACTTCGCCCGGGCGACCGTGGGCGCCGAAGTAGATCGCGTCGAAGGGCCGCAACCGTTCGGCCACGTCTTCTGGCGCGGCACGACCCGTTTCCAGGAAATGGCCCGCGCCCCAGGGGAAGGTCTCGAACTGGAAACAGCACACGCCGCGGTCCTCGAGCGCGTGCAAGACCGTCAGCCCGGCGCCAATGACCTCAGGTCCAATGTGGTCGCCCGGGATGACCGCGATGCGGTACGTCTTCGGCATCTACACCTCGAATACCCAGCGCGTCGGCGAGCCCGTGAAATCGTCCGACTGCAGCGCGAAGGCCCAACGCGGCCGCATCCGCCAAGCACTGTTCTCGTCGGGGTTCAGCATCTCCATGCCGTAGTTGGTCTCGTACTTGGCATTCTCCAAAGACAGCAGCAATTCCAGATCGGACAGCGAAGTGAGAAGCTCTGAGGAGCCCTCGAGAACCACCGGCTGCCGCGCATCTTCTGTAGTCAGCACGCACCGCGGATCAGCCGCGAGATTCCGCGCCTTCCGCGAACCACGACTACTGCTGAACCACAGCGCAAAGTCGTGCCACACTGCCCAGACCGGCATCGCGTGTGGCCGGCCGTCAGGCCACCGCGTAGCCAGCCAATAGTTGCGCGAGCTGGTGAGCTGCTGCTCAGCCCACGACCACGGCAGGAGCCCCGTGCCCTCGCCAGGCCCCTGGATACCGTAGCCCGGCATATACGGCCGGCTGGCCGGCGGCTCGCCGCGCATGCAACAGGATAACCCGGGCTAGCTGGGCGTCGGATCGTCCGCGGGCGCCGCCAGGTACCCGTCGTGCAGCTGCGTGAGCCGCAGCTGGTGCGGCCCGACATTGCGG
>Ga0137372_10000938_pt1 | contig 28084 bp, 30 predicted proteins | sample SagtaG_6_FD_104911 | JGI IMG/M metagenome (GOLD analysis project Ga0137372, IMG submission 104911) | Vadose zone soil microbial communities from Sagehorn Ranch, Mendocino, California, USA - Sage1_R_60_16 metaG | ecosystem: Environmental > Terrestrial > Soil > Vadose zone | place: USA...
CGTGGCGTCAAGAAGCCCGGTTCCCTGACCGTAACCTCCGCCGTCCGGGGCATGTTCAAGGACAATCCCGCGACGAGGGCCGAGGCCATGAGCTTCATCGGCCAGATGGGCCTTCGGACTTAGACCCGCCGCCCTTTTTGAGCCGTTTTCGCGCCCGGAGCCGCGGCGGCGGCGGCTGCTTTGCCGACTGCCGTTGCAGAGCGAGAGCTTGCGACCGCGACAAGAGGTGCCGAGCCGGAGCTTGCGACGGCGACCAAAGAGTCACGTCGGGCGGAGGCCGGTACGCTGCCGCGGGCACGGCGGCTTTGCCGACCGTGCCCGCAAAGCCGGAGCTTGCGACGGCGATTGAGGAGACAGTGTGTTCATGTGGGAACGGGTCTGCGGCGCGCGGCCGGCCGTGATGGGGGTGATCAACGTCACCCCCGACTCGTTCTCCGACGGCGGCGCGTTCGTCGAGCCCGGCGCGGCGATCGCGCACGGCATCGAGCTTGCCGCGCGCGGCGCCGACATCCTCGACGTCGGTGGCGAATCCACCCGACCCGGCGCCGCGCGGGTGACGGCCGAGGAGGAGACGGAGCGGGTCCTGCCCGTGGTCCAAGGCCTGAGTGCCGCCATGCAGGTGCCGGTGAGCATCGACACGACGAAGGCCGCGGTCGCCCGGGCCGCGCTCGACGCCGGTGCCGTCATCGTGAACGACGTCTCGGCGGGCCGCTTCGACCCCGACATCCTCGGAGTCACCGCCCGAGCCGGCGCCGGCTACGTGGCCATGCACATGCTGGGCCAGCCCCGCACCATGCAGCTCGACCCCCGCTACGACGACGTGGTCGCTGAAGTCGGCGACTTCCTCGTCGAGCGCATCGAAGCCGCGCACGCGGCCGGGATCCGGCCCGACGCGGTAGCGGCTGACCCGGGGATCGGCTTCGGCAAGACGGTCGAGCACAACCTCCAGCTCCTTGCCGGGCTGCCGATGCTCGCCAACCGCGTACCGGCGCCGCTGCTGATCGGCACGTCTCGCAAGACGTTCATCGGCAAAGTCCTGGCCCGCGCGGCGAAAGCACCCGACGAGCTGGCCGTCGACGAGCGAGAGGAGGGAACGCTCGCCACCGTCGTCTGGGCCGTCGAGCACGGCGCGTCGATCGTGCGGGTCCACGATGTGAGGCCTGCGGCGCAAGCGATCCGGCTGCTCGACGCGATGCGCGCGGTCGCGGAGGGCGCGGCATGAGGGGACGCTGGGCGCAGGGGCTCGAACCGCGCAACTTCACGTGGGTCATCACCGGGCGGTTCGCCATCTCGGAGCGTCCCGGCGGGTTCGCTCGCAATCATCGCAAGGTGCGCCGCCAGGAGGAGCTTCTCTGGCTGGCGGGCAACGGGTTCACGCACGTGCTGTCGCTCCTCGACTCACCCCACAACCTGCACGCGTACGAGGAGGCGGGACTCGCGTACGAGCACATCCCGCTCGGGCGCCACGAAGAGCTCCCCGAACGCCTGCGCGACGTGTACACGACGCTCAGCCGCTGGCTCTACGACCCGTCCGAGCGGATCCTGATGCACCACGAGGAGTTCGGCGACCGGCTGCTGGGCGTCGTGCCGGGCTTTCTCCTCTACTCCGGTCTCGTGCGCGAAGGCCCGCACGCGATCGTCGTGCTCGAGAAGCTGACAGGCCGTCAGCTCGGGTCGGTGGGGCGCGAAATCGTCGCCGTCACGGTGAACGAGGGGATCTTCCGTCATCCGCCGCCGGTGCCCGAGCCCGCTCACTCGCCGAAGGAGCGCGTGAAGCGGAAGGCGTCGACGAAGGCGAAGGCCGCGCCCAAAGCCGACGGCAAGGCGAAGGCGGCCGCGACCAAGAAGACCGCGCCGGGTCGCGGTCGGAAGGCGAAGGCTTGACCGCACCGTTGTCGAGGCGCGTCGCCTCCGACGCGGTGCTCATCGTGTTCGCTCTGATGTGCTGCGGAGGTATGGCGATCAAAGCTGCGCCCGGCGCTGCGGCGGGGGTCGACTGGCCGCCCGTACCCGGCACAACGTGGCAATGGCAGCTGTCCGGCCCCGTCGACACCAGCATCGACGCCCAGGTCTACGACATCGACCTGTTCGACACGCCGCAGGAGACGATCGACGCGCTGCACCTCGCCGGCCGCAGGGTCGTCTGCTACTTCTCGGCCGGCTCCCAGGAGGTTCGCCGTCCCGACTCAGATAGCTTTCCGCGCCGCGTGTTGGGCGAGTCGCTCGATCCGCCCTACGCATCCGAACGGTGGCTTGATGTCCGCAACCCCGCGGTGCGGCCGATCATGCAGGCGCGGCTCGACCTCGCCCGCGACAAGCACTGCGACGGCGTCGAGCCCGACAACCTCGACGGCTACGAGCACAAGACCGGATTCAAGCTGAAAGCAGGCCATCAGCGGTCGTACAACCGCTTCATTGCCGACCAAGCGCACGCCCGGCGACTCGCGGTCGGCCTCAAGAACAACGCCAAGCAGGCGACGGCGCTGGAGCCGAGGTTCGACTTCGCGGTTGTCGAGCAGTGCTTCGAGTTCGACGAGTGCAGGAAGTACACACCCTTCATCGACGCCGGCAAGGCGGTCTTCGCGGCCGAATACGAGAGCGACCCCGCCGAGTTCTGCCCCGCCGCGGCCCAGCTCCGGTTCAGCGCGATCCTGAAGCGGCTCGACGTCGGCGTCCCGCGCGTCGCGTGCCCGACGGGTGGGTAGGAGATTCGAGATGGGCAAGATCGTCATCGCAGGACTTCGTGAGCTGGGCGTCCACGGCGTGCTCCAGGAGGAGCAGGCTCGCCCCCAGCCGTTCGAGGTCGACGTCGAGCTCGACGTCGACCTCGCCAAGGCGGGCGAGAGCGACCGCCTCGACGACACCGTCGACTACTCGGCGGTGTCGGAAGCTGTCAGCCGCGTCGTGAAGTCGGAGCGGTACCACCTGCTCGAGCGGCTGGCCACACGGATCGCCGAGGTATGCGGCGCCGACCCGCGCGTGACCGCAGCCACGGTGACGGTCCGGAAGCTGCATCCGGCGGTCCGTGCCATGGTCGATCATGTCGCGGTGCGCATCGAGCGAAAGCTCTGATTCGAGGACGATGCGCGCAGGCGATCGGTTCGTCGTCCGGCTCGAGGAGCCCGACACGGGAGAGCCGGTGACCGTGGCCCATCGTGATGCCATTCCCGTCGTCGTGCGCGTCCGGGAGCGCTCGGCGGGAACGGTGGTACGCGCCATACCGACCGGCACCGACCGCGCGGCCGCGGAAGCGCTCGCCGAGAGAATTGCGAACGACCTGGCGCACCTCGACGCCGAGGCATTTGTTGCCGCCTACGGCATCGGTTCGGCGCCGGCGAATTCGGTACGGCGCGCCTATCTCGGGCTCGGGTCAAACCTGGGCGACCGGGCCGCCCTCCTCCAAGGCGCGGTGGACGGTCTCGCCGCCACCGACGGGATCACCGTCGTCGCGCTCTCGAGCGTGTACGAGACCGAGCCTGTGGGTGGGCCGGAGCAGCTCGAGTACCTCAACGCCGTGGTCGCCGTCGACACCGAGCTCACACCCCGGCAGCTGCTCGAGGTCGCGCAGCGGCTGGAGGGCGCGGCCGCGAGGGTCCGCGGCGAGCAGTGGGGACCGCGCACGCTGGACGTCGACGTGCTGCTCGTCGGCGAAGAGCATGTGGACGAGCCCGACCTGGTCGTTCCCCATCCGCGCCTGTACGAGCGGGCGTTCGTCATGGTCCCCCTGGCCGACCTCGACCCCATGCTCGCCCCGTGGGTACCCGCCGGCGAGGCGGGAGTCCGCCGCAGCGAAGTAGAGTTGGCGCAGCCACAGACCCAGTAGTCCGGTACCCGGCGACGGGACCGGAACGAAAGGCTGCGCACCGTGGACGCAACCAGTCCGCCCCGAGCCTTCGCGCTCGTCGGACCCGGCCGAGCCGGCCGCGCCATTGCCCTCGCGCTCGCCGACCGCGACTGGCGGCCCGTCGCGGTCGCCGGTCGGAGGGCCGACGCGCCTTCCACGCAGGACCTCGCCGCCCGGCTCGACGTCCCCGCAGTCGACGTCGCCGACGCCGGTCATGACGCCGACGTCGTCGTCATTGCCACACCGGATTCGGCGATCGCCGACACGGCCGCGGCATTGGCGCCGTCGCTGCGTGCGGGCTCGCTCGTCATCCACCTGTCGGGCGCGTCGACGTTGCACGAGCTCGACGGCGTGCTCCTCGCCCGGCCCGACGTCGAGATCGGCTCGCTGCACCCGCTCCAGGCCCTGCCGTCGGGTGACTCGGGGCGCGGCCGCCTGGCGGGGTCGTGGTGCGCGGTCGACGGGTCCCCGCGTGTCGAGCGGATCGCGCTCACACTCGGGATGCGGCCGTTCCGCGTGAGAGCGGAGGACCGCGTGCGATACCACGCCGCGGCATGTGTCGCGTCGAACCATCTCGTTGCGCTGCTCGGGCAGGTCGAGCGGCTGGCCGCGAACGCCGGCGTGCCGCTCGAGGCGTTCCTTCCGCTGGTCCGCGGCACGGTCGAGAACGTCGCCGAGCTCGGTCCCGTCGCCGCGCTCACGGGACCGGTCGCGCGCGGTGATCACGAGACGGTCGCCCGTCACGTCGACGCGCTTCCGCCCCGCGAGCGTGACGCGTACATGGCTCTCGTACGTGAGGCGCGTCGCCTCGCCGGGCAGGAAGACGCCGAGCTCGAAGGGACGCGCGCATGATCGTCGTCGAGCGCATCGCCGAGCTGCGCGAACGATGCGACGCCGCCCGACGCGGTTCTTCTTGGTCGCCGTCGCAGGCTCCCGCTCCTGCGGCAGCGGTCGGCAAAGCCGCCGCTGCCGCGGGCGGCACCGTCGGGCTCGTGCCCACGATGGGCTACTTCCACGAAGGCCACCGATCGCTCATGCGTTCGGCGCGTGCCGACCATGACCTTGTCGTGACGACGATCTTCGTGAACCCCTTGCAGTTCGGCGCCAACGAGGACCTCGCCGGGTACCCGCGGGACCTCGCCGGCGACATGGCGGCAGCGGAGGCCGAGGGCGTCGACGTGCTCTTCGTCCCGAGCGTCGCCGAGATGTACCCGGAGCCGACCGTCACCACCGTGCACGTGGCCGGACTCACCGAGGGGTTGTGCGGTGCCGCCCGGCCAACCCACTTCGACGGCGTCACCACGGTCGTCGCCAAGCTGTTCTCGATCGTCGGCCCGTGCGCGGCGTACTTCGGCCGCAAGGACTTTCAGCAGTTCGTCGTCGTGCGGCGCATGGCCGCCGACCTCAACTTGCCCGTCGAGGTTGTCGGCTGCCCACTCGTACGAGAGCCGGACGGTGTGGCCATGTCGAGCCGCAACGCATACCTCTCGATCGCGGAACGCGACCGCGCTACCGGCATCTTCGCGGCCCTGCGCGTCGCGGCCGTCGCCGTCGAGAAGGGCGAACGCGACCCCGCACGCGTCGGGGCACTGGTCGAAGCCGAAGGCGCGCGCCACGGCCTCGAGTTCGAGTACGTCGAGGTGGCGCGAGCCGAGGACCTGACACCGCTCGACCGCCTCGACGGCGAGGTCGTCGTAGCGGTGGCCGCCGTGGTCGGCAAGGCCCGCCTCATCGACAACGTCACCATGCAGATCGCCGGCACCGAGGTCGTGATCGACCTCGGCGTCATCACCGTCGCCGAACAGGAGATCATCAGCTGATGCGTCGCACGATGATGAAGTCCAAGATTCACCGGGCCACGGTCACAGGGTCGGACCTCGACTACGTGGGGTCGATCACCCTCGACCCCGTGCTCATGGAGCTGGCCGACGTGCTCGAGCACGAGCAGGTGCACGTGCTCGACCTCGACAACGGCGCCCGGTTCGAGACGTACGCGATGCGCGGCCGCAGGGGAGACGTGATCATCAACGGCGCCGCCGCCCGCCTCGTGCACACCGGCGACCGCGTGATCGTGATCAGCTACGCCCAGTACGACGAAGCCGAGCTCGAGTCGTACGCCCCGAAGATCGTGCACGTGGACTCGCGCAACCGTCCCACCGACGAGGAGTTTCAGGCTCTCGACCGAGAGTTGCACGAGCTCGCTCCGTAGAAACTTGACCGGTCAGTAGGCTGGGTTGATGTTCGACCTGCTGGTGCTCGGCAGTGGGATCGCCGGCCTCTCCGGAGCCGTGCACGCATCCCGCGCCGGCTGGTCGGTCCTCGTGCTCACCAAGGGCGAGCTCGCGCACTCCGCGACGCGCTACGCGCAGGGCGGCGTCGCCGCAGCGTTCGAAGACGGCGCCGACGACTCACCGGAGCTGCACTTCTCCGACACGATCGCGGCCGGCGCCGGTCTGTGTGACCCGGACGCGGTTCGTGTGCTCGTGACCGAAGGCCCCGACCGTGTCCGCGAGCTCATCACCATGGGCGCCGTGTTCGACCAGACCGGCGACGGCGAGGCGGCCGGGCTCGCGCTGGCCCGCGAGGGCGGGCACTCGGCTGCCCGCGTTCTGCACGCGGGCGGTGACGCGACCGGGGCCGAGATCGAGCGAGCGCTGGTCGCGGCGGTCGAGGCGACCTCCGCCGAAGTGCGCGAGGGCTGGCTCGCGCTCGACCTACTCGTGGAATCGGGACGCGCCGCGGGCGTGACGGCGCGCGCGCCTGACGGCACCACGACCGAGGTGCGCGCTCGTCACACGATCGTCGCGACAGGCGGGGCGGGGCAGTGCTTCGCTGTGACCACGAACCCATCTCTCTCGACGGGGGACGGCATCGCGATGGCGTTGCGCGCCGGCGTGGCCGTCGCCGACGTCGAGTTCATGCAATTCCACCCCACGGCGCTGCATCATCCCGCCATGCCGCGACCGCTGCTGTCGGAGGCTCTCCGCGGGGAGGGCGCGGTCCTGCGCGACGACCATGGCCATGCCTTCATGGTCGACGAGCACCGGCTCGCCGACCTCGCGCCGCGCGATGTCGTGGCCCGTGCGAGCGCGCGCCGCCTCAACGAGCGCGGCATCGACCATCTGTCGCTCGACGCCACGTCCATCGAGGGTTTCGAGACGCGCTTCCCGACGATCTGGCGCGCGTGCCGCGCCATCGGTCTCGACCCTCGCCGGGACTGGTTGCCGGTGGCGCCCGCTGCGCACTACCTCTGCGGCGGCGTCTGCACCGACCTCGACGGCGCGACAACCCTGCCGGGGCTGTGGGCGTGCGGCGAAGCCGCATGCTCGGGTGTGCACGGGGCCAACCGGCTCGCCTCGAATTCTTTGCTCGACGGCTTGGTGTTCGCGCGCCGGACGATCGACGCCATCGATCGGGGCAAGGACGGCCCCGACGACACCGGTGTGTTGCGCGGTGTCGACATCGCGGATAGGACCGCAACCCCTTCCGTCGCCTCCGGTGACGTACCCGTCGCCCGTGAAGCGCTTCAGCGGGTCATGACCCGGGACGCCGGCGTGCTCCGCGACGCCGCCAGCTTGGAACGGGCGGCGAAGGAGCTCGACGGCATGGCCGGCGTAACCGACCCCGAGGTGCGCAACCTGGTCACGGTCAGCAGCGCCCTCGTCGATGCCGCGCTCGTGCGCACGGAGTCGCGCGGCACCCATACCCGCCTCGACTTCCCCGAGCCGTCGTCCGACTTCCTCGGTCGCTTCGTCTTCGACGGTGGGAAGAGCGCGCGCCTCGTGCCGCTCCCCGAACGGGAGCCTGCGCGATGAGCGAGGCCGATCCTGCGCTCGGTCCTCTGCGCGAGGTCGTCGCCGCCGCGCTGTACGAGGACTTCGGCGTTCTCGGCGACCTCACCTCGCAGGCGATCATCTCCGAGCACGCACGCGGCACCGGCCGGTTCGTCGCCCGGCGGGAAGGTGTCCTGGCGGGCACGCTTGCAGCGGCCGAGGTGTACCGGCAGCTCGACCCCGACGTCACGGTCACGTGGCGCTACCAAGACGGCGACGCCCTCACCACGGGCGCCGAGTTCGGCCGCGTGTACGGACGGCTGCGCTCGGTGCTCGGTGGCGAGCGCACCGCGCTCAATATCCTCTGTCACCTCTCGGGCGTCGCCACCGCGACCCGCCAGTTCGTGGAGGCCGCCGGGGGACGGGTCCGGATCCTCGACACCCGCAAGACGCTCCCGGGGCTGCGGGCGCTCGAGAAGGCCGCCGTCCGCGCCGGGGGCGGGCACAACCACCGCGCGTCCCTGTCCGACGCCCTCCTCGTCAAGGACAACCACCTGGTCGGGCTGGGCATCGACAAGGCGGTGCAGGCAGCGAGCGACCGCTGGCCCGGCCGCACCGTCGAGGTCGAGTGCGAGCGGATCGAGCAGGTCGCGGAGGCGGTCGAAGCCGGCGCCGGCATCGTGATGCTCGACAACATGAGCCCCGCGCAGGTGAAGAAGTGCGTCGAGCTCGTTCGCCGGAGCAGCCGTCCCGGCGTGCTCGTCGAGGTCTCGGGCCGCGTCACGCTCGACAACGTGGCCAAGTACGCGGCCGCCGGCCCCGACCTCATCTCCACGAGCGCGATCACCCAGTCGGCGCCCGCGCTCGACCTCGGCCTCGACGTGGAACGGGAGCTCTGACCGCCTGATGCTGCTCGCGATCGACGCCGGCAACACGCAAACGGTCATCGGCCTGTTCAACGGCAAGGAGCTGGCCGACCACTGGCGCATCGCGACCGTCGCCGAACGCACCGAGGACGAGCTCGCGCTGATGATCCAGCAGTTCCTCGGCTTCCACGGATTCTCGTTCGACGCCCAGGTGACCGGCGTCGTGATCGCCGGAGGCGTGCCGCGCGTGACCGCGGCGCTACGGCTCATGACGCAGCGGTACTTCGGGTTCGAGGCCCTCGTGGTGGAGCCGGGCGTCCGCACGGGGATGCCGATCCTGTACGACAACCCGAAGGAGGTCGGCCCCGACCGCATCGCCAACGCCGTCGCCGCCTACGACCTCTACGGCGGACCCTCGATCGTGGTCGACTTCGGCACCGCCAACACCATCGAAGCGATCAGCGAGAAGGGCGAATACCTCGGTGGCGCGATCTTCCCCGGGATCGAGATCTCGATGGATGCGTTGTTCGCGCGCGCCGCCGCGCTGCGGCGCGTCGAGCTCGTGCCACCGAAGAACGTGATCGGCAAGTCGACGGCGGAGTCCGTGCAGTCGGGTGCGATCTACGGCTTCACCGGGCAGGTCGACACCGTGGTCGAGCGCTTCCAGGCCGAGCTGGGCGACTGCACGGTCGTGGCCACCGGCGGGCTCGTGGAGTTGATCATGCCGTTCTCCCGCACGATCCAGCACAATGAGCCGTGGCTCACCCTCCACGGCCTCCGGATCGTGTTCGAGAGGAACCATTGACGGAACCACAGGACGAGCGAGCGCGCCGCCTGGCCAAGCTCGAGTCATTACGCGCTGACGGCATCGACCCGTATCCCGTTCGCTTCGAGCGCACCCACACCGCCGCCGAGTTACACGACCGGTACAACGGCATCGAGGCCGGCGCGGAGGTCGACGATGTGGTCGGCGTGGCGGGTCGGCTGCTCCTGATCCGCCGCCAGGGCAAGCTCACGTTCGCGACCGTGCGCGACGGAACCGGCACGGTGCAGCTCTTCGTGTCGCGGGCGGTCATCGGTGACGAGCAGCACGCCGCCTTCGACGACCTCGACCTCGGTGACTGGGTCGGGGCCGAGGGCACCGTCATGAAGACCAAGAGGGGCGAGTTGTCCGTGAAGATCACGGGCTTCGAACTCCTCGCCAAGGCGCTGCGACCGCTGCCCGACAAGTGGCACGGCCTCGCCGACATCGACACGCGGTTCAGGCAGCGGTACGTCGACCTCATCGCCAACGACGAGGCCCGGCGCGTCTTCGAGATCCGGATCGCCACCATCGACGCCATCCGGGAGTTCCTGAAGGCGCGCCGGTTCGTGGAGGTCGAGACGCCCGTGCTCCAGACGGTTGTCGGCGGAGCCACGGCGAGGCCGTTCTTCACGCATCACAACGCGCTCGACCTCGATCTCTCATTACGAGTCGCGCTCGAGCTGCACCTCAAGCGCCTGCTCGTCGCCGGCTACGAGAAGGTGTTCGAGATCGGTCGTGTGTTCCGCAACGAGGGACTGGGCACCCGTTACAACCCCGAGTTCACGATGCTCGAGGCGTACCAGGCGTTCGTCGACTACCGCGACATGATGACGCTCACCGAGGAGCTCGTGAACCACGCCGCCCATCGCGCGATCGGGTCCACGAGCGTCGAGATCGACGGCCGCACGATCGACCTCTCCCCGCCGTGGGAGCGCCGCACGATGATCGACCTCATCCACGAGCACGCCGGCGTCGACGTCCACCCGTCGCTGCCGGTCGAGAAGCTCGAGCGGATCTGCGACGACCTCGGCGCTCCCCGGGAGAAGGGCTGGGGGCCCGGGAAGCTGGTGTTGGAGATCTACGAGAAGACCGTCGAACCCAACCTCGTCGGTCCGGTGTTCGTGATGGATTACCCGCGCGAGGTCTCACCCTTAGCCCGTACGCATCGGGACGACCCCGCGCTCGTGGAGCGATTCGAACCGGTTGTGCTCGGCCGGGAGCTCGGCAACGCGTTCAGCGAGCTCACCGACCCGGTGGACCAGCGCCGGCGCTTCGAGGCGCAGGCGGAGCTGCGCGCGCAGGGTGACGAGGAAGCCAACGAGCTCGACGAGGACTACATCCGCGCCCTCGAGTACGGGCTGCCACCGTGCGGCGGGCTCGGCATCGGAATCGACCGCCTGGTGATGCTCCTGGCCGCGGCGACGACGATCCGTGAGGTGATCCTGTTCCCGCTGCTTCGACCGGAGGCGGAGCCGGGAGAGGGGGCGCCGTAGCGATGCGGGTCCTGGTCACCGGCATGGGGGGCGAGCTGGGCACCCGGGTCGCCCAGCTGCTCGAGGAGCACGACGACGTCACCGAGATCGCGGGCTGCGACCTCTGGCCGCCGCGCCGGCGGCTTCGCCGCAGCGTGTTCCGCCGGATCGACCCGCGCGACCGGGACAAGATGACCGAGTTCGTGAACGAGTTCGCGCCCGACGCCCTCGTCCACTACGGGGTGTACGAGCCCGACTCGCGTCTGGCTCCCGCCGAGGCCGCCGAAGTCAGCGAAGCATGCACGGTGCACGTGCTCACGGCGGCGGCCAAGGCCGGCAAGCTCGAGCGGGTCGCGCTCCGCAGCGGGCTGGAGGTGTACGGACGCGGCCGGGGACGCGCAGTCGTGCCGGCCGAGGACGCGTTGCTCTCGCCCACCACGCCGTACGGGCGCACCTGCCTGGAGGTGGAGACGATGGGCGCCACGCTCGTCCGCCGGCTCGGTATTCCCGTCGCGGCGATGCGGCTCGCGCCCGTGGTCGGCTCGCACGTCCCCAGCCCGCTCGGTCGGCTGCTCCGGCTTCCGCTCGTGCCGGTGCCGGCGCTGGCAGATCCCGCCTTCGTGCTGCTGCACCAGGACGACGCGGCGCGCGCCATGGTCGAAGCGCTGCGACGCGACGTCGACGGCCCCGTCAACGTGGTCGGTCAGGGCGCGGCCAGCCCCTGGCAGGCGGTGCGGCTCGGCAATCGGGTTCCCGTCCCCGTGCTGGGGCCAGGTTGGCGTGCCGCGAGTGCCGTTGCCGAGCTGGCCGGTGCGCCGGTACCGCCGCAGGTGCTCGAGCTCATGTCCAAAGGGCGCGCCGGCGACGGTTCCCGTGCCCGAGATGTCCTGGCGCTCGATCGGCTGCGCTCGACGCTCGAGGTCTGCACCGAGCTCTACGAATGGGGCACGGTGAGCCTGCTGCGCCGGACGGAGGACGCGGCATGAGCGCCGAAGCTCACAACCTCGCTCTGGATGACGACCGCGTCCACGCCGTCGACTCGCCGGTCGGTTTCGTACGCCGCAGGGTCGGCGGCCGGTACCCCGTCGACGCCTTCGGCGCCGACGCGCAACTCATGGACCTCGCCGGTCGCCTGCTCGCGCTGGGCGTGCGCGTCCACGTCGAGCACGGGGAGCGACTGCCTCGCATCGGCGGGGCGCTCGTCGTCGCCAACCGCGGACTCGGGATCATCGAGCCCGCCGCGCTCGCGGTCGGCGTGCGGCAAGCCCTCGGGCGGCGGCTGCGCGTCATCGGCGCGCCGGACGTACCGGTCGTGGGGGACCTGCTCCGAAAGCTCGGCGCGCTCGGCTACCGGCCCGACGACGTCGCCGCGCTGCTGCGAGCCGGACATCTCGCGGCCGCGCCGCTGGCGCCGACATGGCTCCAGACCGGCGCCGGCGCTCCGCCTCGCGAGTTGCTCGCCGCGATCCTGGGGTTCCCGGTCGTCCCGGTGGCGGTGCTGCCGGGCGGGCCGGGCCGCCTCCCGATCCGCCCCTGGCGGGTCGTGGTCGGCTCCGTCGTCGAGACCGGGACCGATGCCGTGCCCGGCGACACTCTCGCCGCCAGCGAGCTCGCCGAGCGCACCCGGGGCGCCGTCAACCACCTGCTCCGGCATCCGAGCGCCGCCGGCCACCCTGGCTAGGCCGGACTAGGCGGCCGTCCCGAGATGTCCATCCCCCGGGTTTGAGCCGGGGGTACATTTCTTGCGAACGCGAACATTCGTTCGCGATGGCAAGCGTCCGGCTCGGACGGCATGGAGGAGGAGCATGCCGGAGCTCATCGGCGACGACGGGGTCGAGGTCGCCTACGACAGGTGGGGCCGCCGCGATGGGCCGGCCGTCCTCCTGATCCAGGGCCTCGGCATGGATTCGCGTGGCTGGGCACTCCAACGGATGGCGCTCGGACGCCGCTACCGGTGCTTCGCTCCCGACAACCGTGGCGTCGGCCAGACCGGCGCGGTGCCGGGCCCGTATTCGCTCGACCGGATGGCCCGCGACGCCGTCGCGGTCCTCGACGCCGAAGGCGTCTCCCGGGCGCACATCATCGGCGCGTCGATGGGCGGGGTGATCGCGCAGATCATCGGCGTGCTGCATCCGGAGCGCACGCGTTCGCTCGTGCTCGCGTGCACGTCGTGCCGTCACCACCAATGGCGGCGCGAGCTGCTTCAGGAATGGGCCGACGCGGTGCTGGAGCGCGGCAGCACCGCCGCACTCGGCGACGACGGATTGCGCTGGCTCGTCGGGCCACGGTTGCGAAAGCGGTTCGGGATGTGGCTCAACATCCTCGCCCGCATCCTGCTGCACGCCGACCCGAAAGGATTCGCCCGGCAGGTGCAGGCGATCCTCGACGCCCCCGACGCGCTCCGCTTCGAGCTGCGACACGTGCGCGTCCCCGCGCTCGTGATCACGGGCTCGCAGGACGCGCTCACGCCGATCGGCGACGCCGAAGAGCTGGCGGAGATGATCCCGTTCGCGCAGCTGGTCGAGCTGCGCGGCGCCGCCCACGGTCTGATGGTCGAGGCGCCGAACGCGTTCAACGACGCCGTCCTCGACTTCCTCGACCGCGTCAGCGGCCTCGGTGAGGAAGTCGTCGACGCGGCGGCGAGCGCGTGAATTAGCCCTAGCTGTCGCGGTCGACGAGCCCCTCTACGAGGCGCGTCAGCCCTGCGCACACGTCGGGCGCGAGCTCCTCGGCGCCGTCGAGCGCCTCGACCGCCTTCGTCGCGTGGTCGCGCGCCTTGCCGAGCGCGGCCTCGATCGCGCCGTCCCTCGTCGCGAGACGCCGTACCGTGGAGAGCTGCTCGGCGTCGAGCGGGTGGCCGAGCCGGTCGCGAAGCTCCGGGCGCGCTGCGATCGCATGGATGACGGGAAGCGTGTAGACGCCCTCCACAAGATCCTGGCCCGCCGGTTTCCCGAGCGAGGCGTCGGTGCCGGTGATGTCGAGCACGTCGTCGACGATCTGGAAGCACATGCCGACGTGGAAGCCGTAGCGCGTCAGCGCGTCGAGCGTCGGCTCGGCGACGCCGCACACCATGCCGCCGACCCGGCACGACGTGCCGAACAGCGAGGCCGTCTTGCCCTCGATCGCCGAGCAGTACCCCTCCTCGCTGCGGTCGACGTCGAAGAGATGCTGGAGCTCGAGCACCTGCCCGCGGCACAGCTCCGCGATGGTGCTCGCCAGCACCTCGGCGACGTCGCCGCCCAGGTGGGCCGCCAGCGCCGACGCCCGCGCCAGCAGGAAGTCCCCGGCCAGGATGGCGACGATGTTGCTCCACCGGGCGTTGACACTCGGCACGCCCCGGCGCGTCTCGGCCTCGTCGATCACGTCGTCGTGGTAGAGGGAGCCTTGGTGGACGAGCTCGATCGCCACCGCTCCCGTGACGGCGTTCGCCGAGACTGGACCCCCGCTGTCCGTGACGGCGTAGGCGGCACAGAGCGTGAGGGTGGGGCGGATGCGCTTGCCACCCGCTCCGATCAGGTGCGACGCGACCTCGGCCAGGAATCGGTCGGGGGTGCTGACGGCCTCGTGCAGCGACTCTTCGACCCGGGCCAGGTCGCCGGCCAGCGACGGCAGCCCCAGCGTCCGGACCGGGTCCATACGCTCCGAACGTTACGGGGATGCGGGAACAAACTCCAAGCTGGAGGTGTCCTAGTCGATTCTGGGCAAATGCAGGGGAAAACCGGGTCCCCGGGGCCGGCCGATCCGCCGGGAAATCCGAGATCCGGCCGATACACTGAGGAAGGAGTCAGCGTCCGGAGACGTTTCCGGTACCGAATGGGGTACGCGGGAACGGGGACGCTGAACTGCTTTCGAGAGGCGGTTGCGTAGTGTTCGAGCGATTTACCGACCGAGCCCGCCGGGTGGTCGTGCTGGCGCAGGAGGAAGCGCGCCTGCTCAACCACAACTACATCGGCACCGAGCACATCCTGCTCGGCCTCATCCACGAGGGTGAGGGTGTCGCGGCCAAGGCGCTCGAGTCGCTCGGCATCTCGCTGGAGGCCGTACGGGCCCAGGTCGAGGAGATCATCGGCCACGGCGGCTCCGCCCCGTCGGGGCACATCCCCTTCACGCCTCGGGCCAAGAAGGTCCTGGAGCTGAGCCTCCGCGAGGCGCTCCAGCTCGGTCACAACTACATCGGCACCGAGCACATCCTCCTCGGGCTGATCCGCGAAGGTGAGGGCGTCGCCGCGCAGGTGCTCGTGAAGCTCGGCGCCGACCTGTCGCGCGTGCGCCAGCAGGTCATCCAGCTGCTGTCCGGCTACGCCGGCGGCAAGGAAGGCGCGACCCAGGGCGCCGGCTCGGGCGAGGCGCAGCCCAGCGGGTCGTTGGTGCTCGACCAGTTCGGCCGCAACCTCACCCAGCTCGCGCGCGACAAGAAGCTCGATCCGGTGATCGGCCGCGAGAAAGAGATCGAGCGGGTGATGCAGGTGCTGTCGCGGCGCACCAAGAACAACCCCGTGCTCATCGGTGAGCCGGGCGTCGGCAAGACCGCGATCGTCGAAGGCCTGGCGTCCGACATCGTCGAGGGTGACGTGCCCGAGACGCTCGTCGCCAAGCAGCTATACACGCTCGACCTCGGCGCGCTCGTCGCCGGTTCCCGCTACCGCGGCGACTTCGAGGAGCGCCTCAAGAAGGTGCTCAAGGAGATCCGCACGCGCGGCGACATCATCCTGTTCATCGACGAGCTGCACACGCTCGTCGGCGCCGGCGCCGCCGAGGGCGCGATCGACGCTGCCAGCATCCTGAAGCCGATGCTGGCCCGCGGCGAGCTCCAGACGATCGGCGCGACGACGCTCGACGAGTACCGCAAGCACCTCGAGAAGGACGCCGCGCTCGAGCGCCGGTTCCAGCCGATCAAGGTCGACGAGCCCACCGTCGCGCACACCATCGAGATCCTGAAGGGACTGCGCGACCGCTACGAGGGTCACCACCGCGTCACGATCAGCGACCAAGCGGTCGTGGCCGCGGCCAACCTCGCCGACCGTTACATCTCCGACCGCTACCTGCCCGACAAGGCGATCGACTTGATCGACGAGGCCGGCTCGCGCCTGCGCATCCGCCGCATGGGAGCGCCGGCCGACTACCGCGAGTTCGAGGAGGAGATTGCCCAGGTCCGCAAGGACAAGGAAGGCGCGATCGAGGGCCAGCAGTTCGAGCAGGCGGCCAGCCTGCGCGACCGCGAGAAGGAGCTGCTCGACCAGCGTTCGGCCAAGGAGAGCGAGCTGCGCGCCGAGGGCGTCGACCTCTTCAACGAGGTCACCGAGGAGTCGATCGCCGAGGTGCTCGCGATGTGGACGGGGATCCCCGTCTACAAGCTCACCGAGGAGGAGACGGCCAAGCTGCTCCGCATGGAGGACGAGCTGCACAAGCGGGTCGTCGGCCAGAACGACGCGATCAAGGCCGTGTCGCAGTCGATTCGTCGGACGCGCGCCGGCCTCAAGGACCCGAAGCGGCCGTCGGGGTCGTTCATCTTCCTGGGCCCGTCGGGCGTCGGGAAGACCGAGACGGCCAAGACGCTCGCCGAGTTCCTCTTCGGCGACGAGAACGCGCTCATCCAGCTCGACATGAGCGAGTACATGGAGAAGCACACCGTGTCGCGGCTCGTCGGCTCGCCACCCGGCTACGTCGGCTACGACGAGGGCGGCCAGCTCACCGAAGCGGTGCGGCGCAAGCCGTTCTCGGTGGTGCTTTTCGACGAGATCGAGAAGGCCCACTCGGACGTCTTCAACACCCTGCTCCAGATCCTGGAGGACGGGCGGTTGACCGACGCCCAGGGTCGCACGGTCGACTTCAAGAACACCGTGATCATCATGACGTCGAACCTCGGCACCGCCGACCTGCGCAAGGCGGCGATCGGGTTCGGCCCGACGAGCGAGGCGATCACCTACGAGAAGATGAAGGAACGCGTGATGGAGGAGCTCAAGCGCAGCTTCCGTCCCGAGTTCCTGAACCGCATCGACGAGGTGATCGTCTTCAACGAGCTGAGCCAGCAGGAGGTCGTCGAGATCGTCGATCTGATGATCAAGCGGGTGCAGTCGCAGCTCGAGGGTCAGGGCCTCGGCTTGGAGCTCACGCCGGAGGCGAAGCTGGTCCTGGCCAAGAAGGGCTACGACCCGCAGCTGGGCGCGCGGCCGCTGCGCCGCGCCATCCAGCGGCAGGTCGAGGACCCGCTGTCGGAGAAGATCCTGTGGAAGGAGTTCCACGCCGGCGAGACGGTCGTGGTCGACGTCGAGGGCGAGGGCGACGCCGCCGAGATCGTGTTCCGGGCCGTCGAGGGCATCGAGCCCCCGCCGGTCGAGCTGGCCGGCAGCGGTCCCTCCGAGAGCTGACCACCGCGCGGCCGTCGGGCCGCGCTGATGCGAGACTCGGCGGCCGATGCGCCGCGTTGTCGTCCTCGTCGTACTCGTTCTGTGCCTGCTGGTCGCGGGCTGCAAGGTCGACACGACGGTGACGATCGCCGTGCGCGACAACGGCAGTGGGTTCGTACGCATCAACGTCGCGCTCGACGCCGAGGCGGTGCAGAACGCGGAGGCCGGGGGAGGCAAGCTTGAGGACCGCGTGCGGCTTGGCGATCTGCAGACCGCGGGGTGGAAGGTGTCACCGTGGAAGCGGGCGCCGGACGGGAGCGAGGCGTTGTCGCTGCGAAAGAACTTCGCCGACACCGGCGACGTGAAGCCGATCTTCCAGGAGCTCAACGGCAAGAATGGCCCCTTGCGCGGCGTCACGCTGGAGCGTGACCACAGCGTCGTCTTCACGCGCTACAAGCTGACCGGCGTCGCCGACCTGTCGCAGGTCACGGCGGGCATCGCGGCCGATCCGGAGCTGGCCGCGCAACTGTCGGGTCAGCGCGTCGACCTCACGAAGATCGACCAGCAGCTGACGCAGGAGATCCACGACGCGTTCCACGTGCGAATCCGGATCGACCTCCCCGGCGGCGCCAAGACGCTGACCCCCGAGCCCGGGAAGCAGGTGAGCCTGTCGACGTCGACGACGCAGGTCGATACGACACGCGCACTCCTGCTGCTCGCCGCCGTCGTGCTCGGCATCCTGGGGATTGTGGTGTTCGTACGGGGCGAGCTACGGAGGCGACGCCGCCGCTACCAGCCGTAGTTGTCACACCCCCGTGCGATCCTGCGCGCATGGCCAAGGTTCGGACCGTCCACCGCTGCACCGATTGCGGGGGTGTCGCCACCCGCTGGCTCGGTCGGTGCCCCGAGTGCGGCGCGTGGGGCACGCTCGTCGAGGAGGAGCTCGCTGCCGGGCGTGCCAGTGGCGCCGTGGAGCTGCCGTCGGCTGCCGATGCACCGGTGCCCATCGCCGAGGTCGACCCGATTGGCGCGGCGCGCCGCGCTACGGGAATCGACGAGCTCGACGGGGTGCTCGGCGGCGGCCTCGTCGCCGGTTCGGTGACGCTGCTCGGCGGCGAGCCCGGGATGGGCAAGAGCACGCTGCTCCTCCAGGTCCTCGCGCACCTCGCGCAGGCCGGGGCGCGCTGCCTGCTCGTCACGGCTGAGGAGTCACGCGAGCAGGTTCGGCTGCGAGCCGAGCGGCTCGGCCGTTTGCCCGACGATCTACTCCTTGTCTCCGAGACGTCCTTTCCTCGGATCCTCGCCCACGTCGCCGCGGTGACGCCCGACGTGCTCGCCGTCGACTCGATCCAGGCCGTGGCCGATCCCGATCTCGGTGGCGTTCCCGGTTCGGTGACCCAGGTGCGCGAGTGCGCGCACAAGCTCGCGCAGCTCGCAAAGGCGCGCACGTTGACCACGCTGCTCGTCGGGCACGTGACGAAAGACGGGACGCTCGCCGGGCCGCGCGCCCTCGAGCACGTCGTCGACACCGTGCTGTCGTTCGACGGCGAGCGCCACCACGCGTTGCGGATGCTCCGCGCGCTCAAGCACCGCTTCGGTCGCACCGACGAGCTTGGGCTGTTCGAGATGGGCGAGCGCGGCCTTGCCGCCCTGCCCGACGCGTCGGCGCTCTTCCTTGCCGATCGCCGAGCGGGCGCGCCGGGCTCCGTCGTCACCGCGACGCTCGACGGGATGCGCCCGCTGCTCGTCGAGGTGCAAGCGCTCGTCGTGCCCAGCCCCGCGCCGCGCCGGTCGGCCCAAGGTCTGGATAGCGCCCGCCTGCCGCTGTTGCTCGCAGTGCTCGAGCGCCACGGCGGCGTCGAGCTCGCGGGCGCCGACGTTTTCGCCAGTGTCGCCGGGGGCGTGCGCGTGCCCGGTGCCGGGGCCGACCTCGCGGTGACGCTGGCGGTCGCGAGCGCGGTGGTCGGACGACCGGTGCCGGCCGGCACCGTCGCGATCGGCGAGATCGGGCTCGGCGGCGAGCTACGCCAGGTGCCGCAGGCGCATCGCCGTCTCCGGGAAGCGGCTCGGCTCGGGTTCACGGCCGCGCTGGCGCCGCTGTCGACGCCCGCCGTCGCCGGCGTCGACGTGGTGCCGGTAGGCGATGTCGCCGAAGCCGTCCGAATCGGCTTGGCAGCGTCGATCGCGGCCGCCTGACCGACCGTCAGAGGGCCGTGCGCGACTCGCCGGATCCTCCCGAGCCGGACACCTGTCGTTGTTGGTATCGTTTGGAGTTCTCGAACGGGAGGGCTCGAACCGTTCGAGACCCGGAAGGATCCCTGCAGTGCCTGCCCAGCCACGTTCCGAAGCGATGCTCGCGGCCTTGCGCCTGGTGGCGCCGGGCACCCCCCTGCGAGAGGGACTGGACCGCATCCTCCAAGCCCGGATGGGCGCGCTCATCGTCGTCGGCGACGGCCCCGACGTCCTGCGCATCTGCTCGGGCGGATTCTTGCTCGACGCCGAGTACACGCCGCAGCGACTCTCCGAGCTGGCCAAGATGGACGGCGCCATCATCCTGGCGTCGGACACGTCTCGCGTCGCGCGCGCCAACGTCCACCTGGTGCCCGATCCGAACCTTCCGACGTCGGAGACGGGCACCCGTCACCGCACCGCCGAGCGGGTCGCCCGCTCGATCGACGTCCCGGTCATCACGGTGTCCGAGGACATGTCAGTGATCGCCATCCACCGCCGCGGCCTGAAGCGCACGCTCGAGCCGATCCCGCGGGTCCTGGCCAGCGCCGACCGCGCCGTCCAGATCCTCGAGCGATACAAGGTGCGCCTCGACGCGGTGAGCAACTCGCTGTCGGCCCTCGAGGTGGAGGACCTCGTCACGGTGCGCGACGTCGCCACGGTGCTCCAGCGGGCCGAGATGGTCCGCCGCATCGCCGAGGAGATCGAGGGCTACGTGATCGAGCTCGGCGCCGACGGCCGGCTCGTGCTGCTCCAGCTCGAGGAGGCCATGGGCGGCGTCGAGGACGACCGTCGCCTCGTCGCCAAGGACTATTTCGTCGAGGGTCCCGACTGGGAGCTGCTCGACGTGCTGGTGAAGCTGGCCGACCTCGACACCGAGCAGCTCGTCGACCTGCGCGAGGTGGCGTCCTTGCTGCACCTGCCCGCCGACATGACGCTCGACAGCCCCCTCCAGCCCCGCGGCTTCCGGCTGCTGCACAAGATCCCGCGTATCCCTGAGATCGTCGCCGACCACGTCGTCGACCGGTTCTCGAACCTCCAGAAGATCATGCGGGCCGGCGTGTCCGACCTGGTCGAGGTGGAAGGGGTGGGCGAAGCCCGCGCCCGCTCCATCAAGGAAGGGTTGTCGCGCCTGGCGGAGACGTCGATCCTCGAGCGCTACGTCTGACCGCGTGGCGCTGCTCGACGAGGGACCGCAGGATGCGACCGCCGAGCGGTTCGTGCTCGACGCGCGTGACGGCACCTCCGTGGACGCCATTCACGCCCGACCCGACGGCCAGGCGGAGGCAGGTCTCGTCGTACACCCGGACGTGGGAGGCCTCCGCCCCCTGTTCGACGAGCACTGCCGGCGCCTTGCCACCCACGGATTCGCCGTCGCGTGCACAGAGCCGTTCGCGCGCTTCCCCCGTGAGGTGCGCGAGGCGTCCGACATCTCGGTGCGCATGTCGCACATGAAGGACATGCACGACGAGCTCCAGCTCGGCGACCTCGCGCAAGCCGCTGAGTTCCTCGTGGAGACCGACGGCGTCCAGCGAGTTTCGATCATCGGGTTCTGCATGGGCGGCATGTACACGCTGAAGGCCGCGGCGACGGGCACGTTCGTGCGCGCGGTGCCGTTCTACGGGATGATCCGCGTCCCGGACGACTGGCGCGGCCCGGGCCACCGCGATCCGCTCGCGACCGCCGCCGACGTCTGCCCGACGCTCGCGATCTTCGGGGGCAAGGATCCCTGGACCCCACCCGACGACGTCGAAGCGCTGCGCTTCGCGTGGCTTCACCGTGACGACTGCGAGATCGTCGTGTATCCCGACGCCGACCACGGCTTCGTGCACGCCCCCGAGCGTCCGGCGCACCGGCCCGACGACGCGCGCGACGCGTGGCAGCGCACCCTTGCTTTTCTGCGCCGGTAGGGCGATCAAGCAGCCCGACCGCCACGCGCTCGAACGCATCCCGCGTGATGCGCGCCGGCTCGGCGCCACCCCATCGGCGTGTGCCGGTGCGGACCTAAACGGTTGCGCGATCCTCCAACGCGGGGCGGTCGAGGAACTTGTAGCGGCCGCGGCCCTTCACCTCGAGCCAGCCCAGGCGCGCGAACAGTGCGAGCGCCTTGTTGACACGCTCTCGGGAGGCGCCGACCATACCGGCGAGCTCCTCTTGCGTGACCGGCAGCTTGAACTCGTCGCCGTCGCCCGCCAGTTCGAGCAGGCGTTTCGCCGTGCGGCCGGGGACGTCGAGGAACACGGCGTCGGCCAAGGCCTCGTCGGTGGCGCGCAGCCAGCGCGCCAGGAGGCGGGTGACGGTCCACAGCAGCTCGGGCCGGGCCCGGAGGACGTCGCGCACGGGCTCGTACGAGACCACGATGACCCGGGATTCGGTGAGCGCACGCGCGTCAGCCGACCGCGGAGAGCCGTCGAACAGCGGAAGCTCGCCGAAGAGTGCGCCGTTCTCGAGCACCGCCAGCACGGACTCGCGGCCGTCCGGGGCCTTCGTTGCTATCGCGACGCGCCCATGCTCGATGACGAACAGCTCGGCCGCCGTGTCGCCCTGGCTGAACAGCAGCTCGTTGCGTTCGTACGCGCGCACGGTGGCGCGTTGGCGCAGGTCGCCGAGCACGTCGTCGGGTAGCGAACTGAAGAGCTCGGTGGTATCGAGCAGCTGGCGCTCGGGCACGACGCCTGCACCTCCCATATCGCGCTCATCTCGCGCTCACGTTCGCGGCGGAACGAGGCTACCCGCGAGAAAAGACTCCGCCCCGCGTCTGGTATTCTTGTCCTCCCGCAAGTCCCTCCGAGGAGTGTCATGTCCTTTCGCGTCGGTGACAAAGTCGTATACCCGCACCATGGGGCTGCGGTCATCGAGAAGAAGGAGAAGAAGAACGCCTTCGGAGAGAAGAAGGACTACCTGATCCTTCGCCTCGCGTACGGCGACCTCACGCTGATGGTCCCGGCCGACAACGCCGAGGAGATCGGCCTGCGCGACGTCATCAACGACGAGGAGGTCGAGGAGGTGTTCGCCGTCCTCCGCAAGAAGGAGGCGCGGATGCCCACGAACTGGTCCCGCCGGTTCAAGAACCACGTCGAGAAGCTCAAGAGCGGCGACATCTACCAGGTCGCCGAGGTGGTCCGGAACCTGTCCATCCGTGAGAAGGACAAGGGCCTGTCGGCGGGGGAGAAGCGGATGCTCGCCAAGGCGCGCCAGATCCTCGTGTCCGAGCTCACCTTCGCCCTCAACGTCGACGAGGAGGCGGCCGAAGGGCGCCTCGACAAGGCCCTCGGCAAGTAGCGCACCCGGAAAAGCGGCGCTTCGCTTTGCTCCGCCGTCTGCTTGTCGGTGCCAACCTGTCGGCGTGAGCACCTGGGGCATCGTCGTCGCCGGCGGCGCCGGGAGCCGGTTCGGCACCGCCAAGCAGTTCGAGTCGATCGCCGGCGCGCGCCTCGTCGACCGGGCGGTCGAAACCGCAACCGGCGCGTGTGACGAGGTCGTCGTCGTGGTGCCCGAGGGATTCGCATGGGACGGCGCGCCGGTTTCCGCCGCGGTCGTCGGTGGCGCCAGCCGTTCGGCGTCCGTGCGCGCCGGCCTCGCCGAGGTGCCCACCTCGGCGAGCATCCTCGTCGTGCACGACGCCGCCCGGCCACTGGCGACGCCCGCGTTGTTCGACGCCGTGATCCGCGCCGTGCGCAGTGGCGCGGACGCCGCCGTGCCGGCATTACCGGTGTCCGACACGGTGAAGCGCGCGGACGGCGACCGTGTCGTCGAGACCGTGGCCCGCGACGGGCTCGTCGCGGTGCAGACCCCGCAGGCATTCCGCGCCGACCGGCTGCGCGCCGCGCACGCAACCGGCGCCGACGCCAGCGACGACGCCGCGCTGATCGAAGCGGGCGGCGGACAGGTCGTCATCGTTCCCGGGGAGGCGGCCAACCTGAAGGTCACGACACCGGCGGATCTCGCCGCCGCCACCGCGCTGGTCGCCGGCGCGTCCTGGGAGCGCTCGTGAGCGCGTCCCGGGTGGGTCTCGGCTTCGACGTCCACCCGTTCGCGGACGGGGGCACCCTCGTGCTCGGTGGGGTCGAGCTCGAGGGGCCGGCGCTGGCCGGGCACTCGGACGCGGACGCGGTCGCGCATGCGGTCGCGGACGCGCTGCTCGGCGCAGCCGGTCTGCCCGATCTCGGGACGCTGTTTCCCGCCGACGACGATCGCTACCGCGACGCCTCGTCGATCCGGCTGCTGCGAGACGTCGCCGGACGAGTGTCGGCTGCGGGCTGGCAACTCGCCAATGTCGACGTCGTCGTCGCGGCCGAGCGCCCGCCGCTCGCCGGCCACGTGCGCACGATGACGAACAACCTCGCGGGCGCGCTCGTCGCGCTGTTCCCCGAGCCCGGGGCGCAGCGGCTCGTGTCCGTGAAGCCGAAGCGGGGCGAGGGCTTCGGCGCGATCGGGCGGGGCGAGGGAATTGCGGTATGGGCGGTCGCACTCCTCGATACCGTCGAGACCGAATGATTTGCCTGCACGACACGCTTTCACGCGAGAAGGTCGAGTTCGTCCCGCGCGAGCGAGGCAAGGTCTCGATCTACGTGTGCGGGCCGACGGTCTACGAGGTGCCCCATGTCGGACACGGTCGCGCTGCGCTCGTCTTCGACATCATCAGCCGGTATCTCGAATGGCGCGGGTTCAACGTGACGCATGTGACGAACATCACCGACGTAGAGGACAAGATCATCGCCCGCGCCGCCGAGGAGGGCAGCACCGAGCCCGAGGTCGCCCAGCGATACGAAGCGGCGTACTGGGCCGAGATGGATCGCCTCGGTGTCCGTCGTCCCGACTCCCTTCCCCGCGCTACCGCATACATCGAACGCATGGTGAAGCTCATCGCCGAGCTCGTCGACTCCGGCCGCGCCTACGTCATCGAGGGCGAAGGGGTCTACTTCGACGTCACGGCGTTCCCGGAGTACGGCGAGCTCGCGCACCGGCGGCTCGACGACCTCCTCTCTTCCGCCGGCGCGCGCGTCGACGTCGACGAGCGCAAACGCAACTCCGTCGACTTCGCGTTGTGGAAAGCAGCCAAGCCGGGCGAGCCGGCGTGGGACTCGCCGTGGGGGAAGGGCCGTCCGGGCTGGCACATCGAGTGCTCGGCGATGTCGCTCGACCTGCTCGGCGAGGGTTTCGACATCCACGGCGGGGGCGACGACCTGATCTTTCCTCACCACGAGAACGAGCGGGCCCAGGCCCAGGGCGCCGGCCATCGCTTCGCCCGGTACTGGGTCCACAACGGGATGGTGATGGTCGGCGACCAGAAGATGGCGAAGTCGCTCCACAACTTCACGACGTTGAAGGACGCGCTCGATGCCCACGGCCCCCGGGCCATGCGCATGGCCGTGCTCCAGAGCCATTACCGCAGCCCGGTCGAGATCGGGGACCGCCAGCTCCGCGCCGCGGGCGAAGCGGTCGCCCGCCTCGACGCCCTCGCCCGCCGCGCCCGCGTCGCCGGGATTGCCGCCGACGGGGCGCTCGACGAATCGGCCGTGGCCGCGTTCCGAGACGCGATGGACGACGACTTCGGCACGCCGGACGCGATGTCGGTGGTGTTCACGCTCGCCCGTGACACGAATACGGCGATCGACGAGGGCGACACGGAACGCGCCGCGTCGGGGCTCGCGACCGTACGGGAGCTCGTCGGCGCGGTGGGTCTCGAGCTCGACGACGGCGCGGGCGACGACGACGCCGAGGTCAACACGCTCGTGCAACTTCGCGACGAGGCGCGCAAAGCGGGCAACTTCGACGAAGCCGACCGCATCCGCGCCGAGCTGGCCGCGCGCGGCATCACACTCGAGGACACGCCGACCGGCACGATCTGGCACCGGTGACGCGGCGGCGGGCTGTCTCCGACCTGGGCGGTGAGCAGGTCGAGGGGCGACGCGCCGTGCGCGAGCTGCTCACGGCAGGACGCCGCCGAGTGCGGACCGTCTGGGTTGCGGGTGACAGTGCGAAGGACCTCGCCGAGATCGCCACGCTCGCCGGCGCCCGCGGCGCCACGGTGCGCCACATCGATCGTGACCAGCTCGCCGAGATCGCCCGGACCGAGTCACCGCAGGGCGTCGTGGCGCACACCGATTCCCTCGAGCCGGCGCGCCTCGACGCGCTGCTGTCGGCGCCGTCGGCGTTCCTCGTGGGTATCGACGGCGTCACGGATCCGCAGAACCTCGGTGCGATTTTGCGGACCGCGGAGGTCGCCGGCGCGTCCGGTGTGGTGCTCCCGCGCCACCGCGCCGCCCGCGTCACACCGGCGGTCACCAAGGCCGCAGCCGGCGCGATCGAGTATCTGCCCGTGGCTTCCGTCGCCGGTATCCCTGCCGCCATCGCCCAAGCCGCGCGCGCGGACGTATGGACGGTAGGGCTCGATGCCGGCGGTGACGTGACGATCGAGGACCTCCCGGTCGCCGACCGTTCGCTCATGGTCGTACTCGGCGCGGAGGGACCGGGCCTGTCGCGCCTCACCCGCGAGCGCTGCGATGTCCTCGCCCGCATTCCGATGCGCGGGCACGTGGCGTCACTCAACGTCGCGGCCGCGGCCGCGATCGCATGCGCCACAATCGCGCGTCTTCGCCACTACGCTTGACATTTTCGTTGCCGGAGTAGCTCAGTCGGCAGAGCAGCTGATTTGTAATCAGCAGGCCGTCGGTTCGAATCCGACCTCCGGCTCGGGACGGCCCAAATCTCGAAATGCTTGCTCTTACTGTCATCAGCGACCAGGATCGAGAGTTAATGGGCCTGTCGGCGCGCGATCGTGCGATCCTCGACTTCGAGCGGAGGTGGCGTCAGCTCCCCGGTCCGAAGGAGCTTGCCATCCGTGAGCACCTCCACATGTCCACGTCGCGCTACTACGAATTGTTGAGCGCGTTGCTCGACGACCCCGAGGCGCTCTCCTACGACCCGCTCACGGTCAAACGCGCCCAGCACGTGCGCAACGACCGCCGCCGGGTCCGCATCGAGGGCCGCCGCGCCCCAGGCTCGCGGTGACCGCGATGTCGACGGGAGGCGGCGTCGGCCGGCGCGGTGGTGTGCGGCAGGAGGGCCGGGTGAACTCGGCTGTCCGCGGTGCCGGACTGATCGGCCTCGCGGTGATCCTGGGCATCGTCCTGCTGCAAGTGATCGACAAGGGGCCGTCCGGCAGCGGCACCTCGGCGTCCGACCGGCGGGTCACCACGGCGACGACGGCGGGCGGCACTACGGCGACGTCGCAGCCGGCGAGCACCAAGGCGGGCGCGGCCGCCAAGCCGCGGGGCGAGGTGCGCGTGGTCGTGTACAACGCCGGTTCTGCCTCCGGAGCGGCCGCCAACATGACCAACAACCTGCGCACACTCGGCTATCAGCTCGGCCAGGCATCGAACACGGCACCTCGCAGTGGGAAGGCCGTGGCTTGCAAGCAGGGCTTCGAGAAGGAGGCGGCGCAGCTCCAAGGCGACGTCGGGGCCGGGACGACCGTCGAGCCGTTCCCGGCCCAGGCCCCGCCGGGCAGCGAGAACGTGAACTGCATCGTGCTGCTCGGCCAATAGCCGCGGCGGCGACCGGGAATCGCGTGGGCCTCCCCGAGGCGCTGCTCCCGTTGGTGGCCCGACCGCAAGAGGCCGCGGTCCTCGTCGACTTCGACGGGTCGATCTCCGAGATCGTCGACGATCCGGGTGCCGCACGCGTGCTCCCCGCGGCCCGCGCCGCGCTCGCGGCGCTCGTCGGCAAGGTGGCGAGGGTGGGCGTCGTGAGCGGACGTCCGGTCGAGGTGCTCGCGCGCGCCATCGACCTGCCGGACGTCACGCTCGTCGGCCAATACGGGCTCGAACGCCTCGTCGACGGGCGTGTGGTCATCGATCCCCGCGTCGAGCCCTATCTCCCGGCGGTCGCGGCCGCGGCCGACGACGCCGAACGGGAGCTGCCCGGACTGTTCGTCGAGCGCAAGGCCGGCATCGCGGTCACGGTCCACTGGCGCACTGCGCCCGACCGCGAGGCCGACGCGATCGCAGCGGTGGACCGCATCGCGCGCCGGCGCGGCTTGTCGGTGTACGCCACTCGCATGGCGCGCGAGCTGCGCCCTCCGATACCGGTCGACAAGGGCACCGCGGTGGAGACGTTGCTCGACGGCATCGCGGCCGCCTGCTTCGCCGGCGATGACCGCGGGGATCTGCCTGCGTTCGCCGCCCTCGAGCGCGCCGTCGCGGAGCACCGCCTCCGTCACGCCGTCCGCATCGCCGTCGGCTCGAAGGAGGCGCCGCCGGAGCTGATCGCCGAGGCGGACGTCGTCGTCGACGGGCCGGGCGGATTGGTGACGTTGCTCGACGAGCTCGCGGCGGCCCTTACCGGCACGCGACGTTGATCTGCTCCTGGAGCCAGCTCGCCGGCGTTGTCGCGGCGGCGAGGTCGCGCAACCGCGAACGCTGCTCGCGCCGAGCGTCGTCCGGCATCGTGAGCGCCGTGTGCAAGGTCGCGGCGGTCTGGTCGAGGTCGTACGGGTGCACGGGGAGCACCGCGGAATGCAGTTCGTCATACGCGCCCGCCTCGGTCGACAGGCACACGATGCCGCCACGTTGGTTGACGAGCGGTCCTTCCTTGGCCACGAGGTTGAGCCCGTCCTTGATCGGGTTCACCAGCAGGGCGTCGTATCGGAGGTAGCCGGCGACCGTGGCCGGAAAGTCGTCGCGCAGATCCATGAGGACGGGCTCCCAATCGCCGCGCCCCCACCGCTCGTTGACGCGTGCCGCC
>Ga0137372_10000942_pt1 | contig 28015 bp, 25 predicted proteins | sample SagtaG_6_FD_104911 | JGI IMG/M metagenome (GOLD analysis project Ga0137372, IMG submission 104911) | Vadose zone soil microbial communities from Sagehorn Ranch, Mendocino, California, USA - Sage1_R_60_16 metaG | ecosystem: Environmental > Terrestrial > Soil > Vadose zone | place: USA...
CGACCTGCCGCCGGAGGCGCTGCGCGAGCGCATCGCCCAGGGCCGCGTCTACGCGCCGGAGAAGGTCCGCGCGGCACTGACCAACTTCTTCCGCGCCGACAACCTCACCGCGCTGCGCGCGCTCGCCCTGCGGGAGGTCGCCGAGCAGGAGGAGGGCAGCCTCAGCGAGGCCGAGCTGGCCGAGGAGGAGCCGGTCTCCCTCGGGGAGCGGGTGATGGTCTGCGTCGACGGCCGGCCCAACTCAGCCGGGCTGGTCCGCCGCGCGGCGCGCATGGCGCGCCGCTCCGGCGGGCGGCTCTACGTGCTCCACGTCGAGCCGGAGGACGAGCGCGAGTCGTCCGAGGCGCACCAGCGCGTGGAGGGGGCCGAGCACCTCGGCGGGCGGCTCGGGGCGACCGTGCTGCGCCGCAGCGGCGACGTGGCGGGGGAGATCGTCGGGGCGGCCCGCGAGTTCGGCGTGACCCAGATCGTGCTCGGCGAGTCGCACCGGCCGCGCTGGAAGGAGCTGGTCGGCCAGTCGATCATCGCCCGCATCCTGCGCCAGACCGACGGCGTCGACGTGCACATCATCGCCGACGAGCGCGCCCGCAGCGCCGGCCGGCCCGCGGGCCCTTTCGAGTGATCGAGAACCAAGGCCGCTGGGGCGCTCGCCCCGCGACGGACGCCGCTCCCGTCCGAGTGCCTGGCCGCTCCAGGCGCGGACGACCAATCCCCCGGGAGGAGGTGGGCCGCATGGCCCGCGTGAGGATCCCGGGACATCGAGCCCGGCGCTCCCTTGGCCGCCGGTCCGGTGAGCGCACGCGGCCACGGCGCGTTACGATCGCTGCATGGCAGCCACTCGTAGGAAGGGCACCAGGCCGGACTTCCAGCCTGGCTGGGAGCCGAACACCCTGCCCGAGGAGGAGGTCCTGCGCCGGGGCGGGCAGATGTTCGACGACGGCATGTACTGGGAGGCCCACGAGGTCTGGGAGGAGGTCTGGCGGCGCCGCAGCGGCCGCCCCGACCGCGACTTCCTCAAGGGCATCATCCAGGGCGCCGCCGGCATGTGGCACGCCACCCAGGGGAACTACAAGGGCGCCGTCAGCGTGATGGGCCGCGCCGTCGCGTACCTGGAGCCGTACCGGCCCGCCAGGGAGGGCGTCGACGTCGAGGCGCTCTCGCGCGCCCTGCGCGCCGCCATCGCCGAGTGCGAGCGGGCGCTCGCCGAGGACCGCGAGGCCGAGGTGGAGATGATCAAGCTGCGGCTGGGTGCGGGACCGTGAGCGAGCCAGGCCGCGACGGGAAGCTCGGCCACAAGGGGGACGACGCCAGCCCGTCGCGCAACTTCCTGACGCCGGGGGTCACCGCCATCGCCGACGCGCGTGCCCGGGTCCCTGCGCGCTTCGAGGGCGACGTGCGGCGCATCCGCATCCACTCGCTCGCCTCGACACCGACCCTCGAGGTGCAGCTCGACGACGGTAGCGGCCGCATCTCCGCGCTGTTCATGGGCAGGCGTGGCATCAACGGCATCGACTGCGGCCGCCACCTGGCCATCGAGGGCACCCCGGTGGCCGGCGAGCGCGGCCTGACGCTCTACAACCCCGCCTACGACCTGCTCTGATCCACCTGGCTGGCGGCGCCGTCGCCCGGGTTCGACGGCTGCTCGCCGACCAGCTGGGAGCGCACGAGCTCCTCCGAGCCCTCCGAGGTGACCGCAAGCACCTCGTCGCCGACGGCGAACACGCTGTCCTCCTTCGGGACCACCACGTGCCCCTCCCTGACCACCGCGACCAGCGCCGCGTCGACCGGCAGGCGCAGCTCGCGCAGGGTCTTGCCGATGGAGGGCGAGCCCTCGGCGAGGCGCACCTCGTGCAGGGAGACCTGGCCCCGCTCGAACTGCATCAGGCGGACCATGTTGCCGATGGTGACCGCCTCCTCGACCAGGGAGCGCAGGATGTGCGGGGTCGACACCGCCACGTCGACGCCCCACGCCTCGTTGAACAGGCCGTGGTTCTTGGGGTTGTTGACGCGGGCGACCACCCGGGGCACGGCGAACTCCTGCTTGGCGAGCAGCGAGATCACCAGGTTGTCCTCGTCGTCGCCGGTGGCGGCGACCATCACGTCGGCGTGGGCGATCCCCGCCATGACCAGCGAGAGCACCTCGCAGGCGTCGAACGGGAACCACTCGGCCTCCTCCAGCGAGCCGCGGGCCGACTCGATCACCACCGGGTCCTTCTCCAGCATGGTCACCTGGTGCCCGGCGGCCAGCAGGTCGGCGGCGATGAACTGGCCGACGTTGCCGGCGCCCGCGATCGCGACCCTCACGAGCGCACCTCGCGCGGGCTGGACTGGGCGCCGTCGGCCTGGGGGTTGCCGGCCGGCGGGCCGGGGTGCCGGCCGCGGCGGGCCTCCAGGATCATCGGGCGCAGCTCGTCGAGGCCGTCGTCGTCGACGGCAAGGTGCACCTGGTCGCCCTCCTGCAGGGTGAACGAGGGCGTCACGATGCGGGCGTGGCCGACGCGGGTGACCGCGACCACCCGGCGGTGGCCGTCGCTCTCGACCTCCTCGATGCGCCAGCCCGCCCAGCTCGGCGGCAGCACCATGGTGACCAGCGAGATGCCCTCGCTGGGGTCCTTCCAGTCGGAGGCGACCTGGTCCGGGATGAGCAGGCGCATGATCTGGTCGGTGGTCCATTTCACCGTCGCCACGGTGGGGATGCCGAGCCGCTGGTAGATCTCGGCCCTGCGAGGGTCGTAGATGCGCGCGACCACGGTGGGGACCTCGAAGCGCTCGCGGCTCAGGCGGGCCGCGACGATGTTGGAGTTGTCCCCGTTGGACACGGCAACGAAGGCGCCCGCCTTGCGCACGCCCGCCTCGTCCAGCACCGCCTCGTCGAAGCCGTAGCCGTGCACCTGCTGCACGTCGGAGCCGTAGCGGAGGTTGCGGAAGGCGTTGCGGTTCTTGTCGATCACCGCGATGGTGTGGCCACGTGCCGAGAGCCGCGCCGCCAGCTCCGAGCCCACCCGCCCGCATCCCATGATGATGACGTGCACGCCGCTCCTTCCGCTCGGGGCCTCCCCGTCAGCTCGCGTCATCTTGTGCGTGCAAGGCGTACCGCGCAACCGAGCCGGGGAAAGGACGATACTGGGAAGGAAGGGGCCGGCGAGGACGTTGTAGTAACGAGGAGAATTGGTGTCAACCGAGGCAGAGCGCCAGCTCGAGCAGGTCAGGACGGCGGCTGGCGAGCGCGAATCGAGCCGTTACCAGTCGGTCGGCTACCGGGCGAAGCGGGTCATGCTCGGTCCGGCCCTGAAGACCTCGCAGCTCGTCCACGAGCGCATCACCAAGCGCGTGGCGCTGGCCGTCTTCTCCTCCGACCCGATCTCGTCGACCGCGTACGCCACCGAGGAGATCCTGATCGTCCTGGTCGCGGCCGCGGCCATGCACCTGACGCTGCCGGTCTCGCTCGCCATCGCCATCCTGCTGCTGATGCTGGTGACCTCCTACCGGCAGGTGATCGAGGCCTACCCCTCCGCCGGCGGGGCGTACGTGGTGGCGCGCGACAACTTCGGCAACTTCCTCGCCTCGATCGCCGGCGCCGCGCTGCTGATCGACTACGTGCTCACCGTGGCGGTGAGCGTCTCGGGCGGGGTGGCGGCGATGGTCAGCGTCTTCACCGCGCTCGAGCCCTGGGTGGTCGAGATCTCCGTCGCCTTCGTGGTGGTGCTGGCCTGGGGCAACCTGCGCGGCATCAAGGAGGCCGGGCGCCTGTTCGCCATCCCGACCTACGTCTACGTCGCCAGCGTCGCCGTGATGGTCCTCGTCGGGATCTGGCGCATCGCCTCCGGCGACCTCCACGCCATCGACTACACCGCCGAGCAGGCCACGCGGCTGCACCACGCCGGCGAGGCGGCCGGCTCGGTCACCCTGTTCCTGCTGCTGCGCGCGTTCGCCTCGGGCACCACCGCGCTCACCGGGGTGGAGGCGATCTCCAACGGCGTCTCGGCCTTCCGCCGGCCCGAGGCCCGCAACGCCAAGACCACCCTGCTGACCATGGCCCTGATCATGGGCTCGCTGTTCCTCGGCATCAGCTACCTGGCCGGCCACCTCGGCGTGCGGCCCTACCAGTCGGGCTTCCCGACGGTCCTCTCGCAGCTTTCCGGCTACGTGCTCGCGGCCGACTCCAACCCGCTCGGCCACGCCGCCTTCCTGCTGGTGCAGGCGGCCACCCTGCTGATCCTGGTGCTGGCGGCCAACACCTCGTTCTCGGGCTTCCCGCTGCTGGCCTCGTTCGCGGCCGAGGACGCGCTGCTGCCGCGCCAGCTCCGCAAGCGCGGCCACCGGCTGGTCTACTCCAACGGCATCATCGTGCTCTCGGCGGTGGCGATCACCCTGATCGTCGCGTTCCGGGCCAGGGTGTCGGCGCTGATCCCCCTGTACGCCATCGGGGTGGTGACCTCGTTCACCCTCGCCCAGGCCGGCATGACCCGGCGGCACCTGCGCATCAAGGAACGCGGCTGGCACTACGGCCTGGCCGTGAACGGCGTCGGCGGGCTGGTCACCCTGGTGGTGCTGTGCGTCATCGTGGTCAGCAAGTTCACCCAGGGCGCCTGGATGGTGGTGCTCGCCATCCCAGCGCTGGTGGTGGTGCTGCTGCGCATCCAGAAGGCCTACAGGGAGGAGATCTCCGAGCTGAAGGTCGAGGCCTCCCAGGGGCTCGCCCCGCCCAAGCCGCGACACGAGGTCGTCGTGCTGGTCGAGGACCTCGACCAGGCGACCATCGGTGCGCTGCAGTACGCCCGCCAGCTCAACCCGCTGAGCATCACCGCGGTGCACATCGCCATCGACCCGGACCACGCCCGCAGGCTCTGCCGGCTCTGGGCGAAGGTGCACATCCCGGTCGCGCTCGAGGTGATCGACAGCCCCGACCGCAACCTGCTCGCGGCCGTCGAGGAGACCGTCGCCGAGCTGGTGCGGCCGGACACCGAGGTGACCGTGCTGATCCCCAAGCGCGGCTACGCCAAGTTCTGGCACCGCATCCTGCACGACCGCACCGCCCTCGGCGTCTTCCGCGTGCTCGGCGAGATGGACAACGTGAACGTCACCATCGTGCCGTTCCGCCTCGGCAGGCGTCGCAGCCTCGCCCCCGTCGGCCGCGAGGACCTGCGCCGCTACGTGCGCGGCTAGGGAGGGCCACCGACCGTTTCTGTCAAGGCGAGCGGATCGCCAGGAACTCGCTGGTGTCCTCCTCCTTGAGGGAGGTCTGGCCGTCGACGCGCTGCTCGGCCAGCCGGCGGGTGCGGCCGGTCTCGGCGAAGCGTCGCACCAGGTACGGCTTGAGCCGGTTGAACACCTCCGCGTAGGACTCGATGCGCTCCTCGGCCTCGCTCGCGTCCGCCGTCCGCACCTCCTCGATGTAGGTGGCGGTGCGCGCGAAGTACAGCGGGATCAGCGAGGCGAGCAGCTCGTCCTGGCCGATCACCTGGGCGTTGTAGGCGAGCAGGTAGTCGTAGCAGATGCGCGCCCACAGCTCGACGGGCAGCACGAAGCCCTCCGGCCGCTCGCTGGCCTCGCTGATCGCCTCCTGCACGGCGGCCCAGTTCTCGTCGGCCAGCACCTGGGTCCAGATGCCCTCCCAGGTGACGTAGCCCTCGATGAAGCGCCATATCAGCCGGTTGGTGTCGACCCGGAGCTCCTCGGTGGAGGTGGCCGAGCGGAAGCCGAAGGTGGGCACCGGCCGGATCGAGCCGCTGCCCATCCAGTGGTCCACGTAGCGGCCCGCCAGCGCGAACAGGCTGCCGACCACCTGCCGGAACATGGGCCCGAGGTCGCGTCCCGGGTCCTTGGCGTCGTGCAGCTTGGCCCCCAGGTAGGCCTGGCAGACGTTGAACCCCTCGCACAGCGCCACCGTGGTCATCCAGATGTCGACGCCGAAGCGGGCCACGTCGGTGTGCCAGACGTGCTTGGACGCCCAGTGCCCCGCCAGGCGGCCCGAGAAGCCGAAGTCGCCGCCGATGGGCTGGCGCAGGCGGCGGCCGTAGAGCGCGGCGGTGATCGGGAAGGCGATCGAGTTGGTGATGGTGCCGTCGAACTTGTGCCTGGCGTAGACCGGCGCGACCAGGTCGTAGTCGTGGTTGAGGACCGGGCCGACCAGCCGGTCGACCCACGCCGGGCTGACCGAGCGCAGGTCGGCGTCGAACACCGCGCAGGCCTGGGCCTCGAGGCTGTGCGCCAGCGCGAAGATGGCGCGGAACGCCGAGCCCTTGCCCGACGTGCCCGTGTAGTCGAAGGCCACCTTGTCGGGGACGTCGGTCTTGGGGTCGAGCAGCAGCCGCTCCTCGTCACCGGCCGTGGTCGCCTCGCACGCGGCCTGCTTGGTGCCGTCGGTGGAGTCGCCATCGGAGATGACGATCAGGCAACGACGGTCGGGGAAGTACTTGCGCAGGCCCGCCTCCACCGCCAGGACCACGTGGCCGATGGTGGCAGCGTTCTGGAACGAGGGGATGCCGACGAGCACGTCCACCGTGTCGTAGGCGTCGAAGAGCTTGCCGCCCTCCTCGCTCATGACCTCGGACAACGCGACTGTCAACGGTCGGCCCCCCTCGTAGCGAACACTCTACATGTCGATTTTCCTCCGCCAGGCAAGCATGGCGGACGGCTGCGGCCCACAGTCTGGTCATTCGTGACCACATATGAACCACCCAGATGGACTATCCGTCGGTGGGTTGGAAAGACGATGCAACCACCGTGCGGCGCCCGGGCTGAGGGCCGGTGCGGAAGGGAGCGGCGGCCCCGATGCATCCCCTCGCCCGGGCGCTGTTCTCTGCCAGGACGCCACGCGCTGACCCCCCGGAGCCTACCGCCGATGGCTACCCGGGGACCCGCGCAGCGAGGCCGTGCCTTGCGGTTCGAACCCGAGGTCCGGGGGCTCGTGGAGCGAAGCGGTGGCCCCAGGAGGAACAAGGCGCTCCGGGGTGGCGGCGACCAGGGTCAGGAGGCTCGCCTCCGGCCTGCAAGCGAAGCGGAACGGCGCGAACTTGCTGGTACCGAGGCCGGCGCTCACGTGCAGCCAGCTGGAGCCCCAGCGCGACAGGCCGCGCGCCTGGTCCAGCGGGAGGTCGCAGTTGTCGACCAGGGCGCCGATCCCGGGCAGGCGCACCTGGCCGCCGTGGGTGTGCCCGGCCAGCACGAGCTGGTAGCCGTTGCGCTCGAAGGCGTCGAGGGCGCGGCGGTAGGGGCTGTGCACCACCCCGATGCGCAGGCCGCGCGAGCCGTTGCCGCCCGGCACCGGTACGCTCAGGTCCTCGCGGCGGATGTGCGGGTCGTCCAGACCGGCCAGCTCGACCTCGCCGAGCCGCCCGCGCGCGTTCGACAGCACCAGCCAGCCCAGCTCCCGAAGGCCGTCGACCAGCTCCTCGTGTGGGTTGCGCTCGACGCCGACGCGCAGCCTGCGGTGGCGCCGGAAGTAGTCCAGGTAGTTCTTCGGCCGTGGCGCCCAGTAGTCGTTGGAGCCGAGCACGGCGACGGCGCCCAGCCGGGGCTCGAGCGCGCCGAGGCATTCGAGCACGGGTCCGAGCGAGGACGGCTCCCCGAGCAGGTCGCCGGTGAGCACCACCAGGTCGGCGGGGAGCGCGGCCAGCCGCGCCAGGAAATCCCGCTTGGCCCGGTCGCCCGCGACCATGTGCAGGTCGCTCAGGTGCAGCAGGGTGAGCGGCTCGTGCCCAGGCGGCAGCAGGGGCACGCGCTCGCTGCGCAGCCGGAACCACCTGCGCTCCACCAGCACGCCGTAGGCGACGCAGGCGGCACCGGCGACCGCGAGCGCGCCGGCCGCCTGGACGGCCGTGGACGTGTGCATGCGAGAACCCCTCTCTGACGGACCGGTGAAGCGATGGATTGTACGCGCCTCCGGTAGGCTCGCCGCACAGGGAGGTGGGCCGACGCCGCGCGCCGGCTGGCATTAGGGCGGCGGCCCACCGACCGTTTGAGTAGAGGAGGCCTCGATCCCGATGCTCACCGACGACGTCCAGGCGGCGATGTACGCGGCCATGAAGCAGCGGCGCGGCGACGAGGCCGCCGCGCTGCGGCTGGCCCTCTCCGCGCTCAAGTCGGCCGCCATCGAGGCTCGCCGCGACCTCTCCGACGAGGAGGCGGTGGCGGTGCTGCAGCGCGAGGCGCGCAAGCGCCACGAGGCCGAGCAGGCCTACCGCGAGGCAGGCCGCGCCGAGCGGGCCGACCAGGAGGCGTTCGAGCTGACCGTGATCGGCCGTTTCCTGCCTGCCGCCCTCGACCCCGCCGAGCTGGCCCGCCTGGTCGACGAGGCGGTCGCCGCCAGCGGCGCCAGCGGCCCCAAGGAGCTCGGCAAGGTCATGGGCCAGGTGATGCCGAGGGTCAAGGGCCGCGCCGACGGCAACGAGGTGCGCCGGCTGGTGCTGGAGCGCCTCCAGGGCGGCGCCTGACGCCCCGGCCGTCGGCCGGGCGCGCTAGAAGCCGGCGCGCCGGCCGACGACCAGGATGACCTCGCTGCCCCTGGGGACGTGGCTGCCGCCTCCGGGGAGCTGGCTCATCACCCTGCCGACGTCGCCCCGGTTGCGGGCGACGGCGAAGGTGGTCCGGGGTCTGAGCCCGGCGCGGCGGATCTCGTCCGCCGCGCTCTTGGCGCTGTGGCCGACCACGTTGGGCACGACCACGTCGCCCTGCTGGCCGCCACCGCCCCGCGAGACCGACAGGTGCACGGTGGTGCCCTTGGACGCGTCCGACCCGCCGCCAGGGCTCTGCGCGACCACCTGGTCCTTGGGGGCGGGGTGGTCGACCTGGGTCACCGAGACGCCGAAGCCCGCCTTGGTGAGGATCTTCTTCGCGTCGCTGAGCTGCTTGCCGACGACGTTGGGCACCTTCTCGCCGGTCGGGTTCTGCGGGCGGCCCTCGGGCGGTGGCGGGAAGTCCAGCACCGGCTTGCCCGCCAGCGCCGCCATCATGAAGTCGTGGAAGATCAGGGCCGGGAAGGTGCCGCCGAAGACACGGCTGCCTTGGAAGTCGTTGCGCATCGAGATCAGGCCGCTGCGATGGCCCACCCAGACGGAGGTGGCGAGCTGCGGCGTGAAGCCGGTGAACATGGCGCTGGTGTAGTCCTGCGCGGTGCCGGTCTTGCCGGCGACCGGGCGGCCGCCCAGTGAGGCGCGCCAGCCGGTGCCGCCACCGGTCGTCACCGTGCGCAGCATGTCCACCACCTGGCGGGCAACGCCCTGGGGGATGACCCGCTCGCAGCTGGACTTGTTGCTGCGGTCGAGCAGCACCTTGCCGTCGCGGTCGCGCACCTCGGCGATCGAGTAGGGCTGGCAGCGGACGCCGTCGTTGGCAAGCACCCCGAAGGCGCTGGCCATGTCGAGCACGCTGATGTTGCCGGTGCCGAGCACCGACGAGCAGATGTTCCAGTTGTTGGCGTAGTCCGCGGTGCCCTGCTTGGCGACCTTGATGCCCATGCGGCGTGCCACCTCGACGGCGTTGTGCGGCCGCACCTGCTTCATGAGCTGGGCGAAATAGGTGTTCACCGACTTCTGCACGCCGGTGTACATGTTGAAGGTGCCGCCCTCGCTCTGCTCGGCGTTGCCGACGTGCCAGCCGCCCGGGCAGGCGTCGTCGTTGATGGTCATCTGCGGCAGGGCGTGGAAGGTGAGGCTCGGCTTCAAGCCCTGCTCCAGCGCGCTGACCAGGTAGAACACCTTGAAGGTCGAGCCGGAGTGGTAGCCGGTGCCGCCCTGGCCGAGCACCGCGAGGTTGACCTGGTTCTGCTTGAAGTTCTTGCCGCTCACCATGGCGATGATCTTGCCGGTGTTGGGCTCCACCGAGGCGAGCGCGCCGTCGGGGCTCTTGCCGGCGAGCTGCGCCTTGACCGTGCTCTCGGCCGCCGTCTGGGCGACCGGCTGCAGGGTGGTGTAGATCGACAGGCCGCCCTCGAACACGGCCCGGCGCCTGGCGGCCGTGCCGGCGGGGCCGAGGGTGCGGTCGTAGGCCGGGTCGTGCAGGAGCTGCTGCTTGATGAACTCCACGAAGTACGGCTGGCGGGTCTGCAGCTTCTTGATGTGGATCTTGAGCGGCTGCCGCTTGGCGAGGGTGACCTCGCGCTGGTTGGCGTAGCCGAGCTGCAGCATGCGGTCGAGCACGAGCTCGCGCCGCGGCGCGTTCTCCTTCTCGTTGGTCGGCTTGAAGCGCTCCGGTGCCGCGATCGTGCCGGCAAGGGCGGCCGCCTCGGTAAAGCTGAGCTTCTTGACCGACTTGTTGAAGTAGTGCTCGGCGGCTGCCGCCACCCCGTAGGCGCCCTCGCCGAAGTACGCCTCGTTGAGGTAGGCCTCGAGGATGTCGCTCTTGCTCATGCGCTTCTCGAGCTGGACCGCGTAGATCGCCTCGCGGATCTTGCGGTCCATGGTCTTGGCGTTCCCGGTCAGCACGTTCTTGATGTACTGCTGGGTGAGCGTGCTGCCGCCCTGGTGGACGTCGCCCTGGCGCAGGTCCTCGACCATGGCGCGGGCGATGCCGCGGTAGTCGATGCCGCTGTGCTCGTAGAAGCGGTAGTCCTCGATGGCGATGACCGCCCGGCGGATGCGCATGCCCATGTCGTGCAACTTGACGATCTTGCGGTTCTCGTCGCCGTAGAGGGTGGCCAGGACGGTCTTGCGGTCGGCGGCGTAGACCACCGAGCGGGCGGCGGGCTTCGGCAGCGCGGCCGCCAGCGGCGGCACGTCGCCGAGGTGGAGGCTGGTGTCGCGCACCAGCGCCCCCGCCGGCACCACCAGCGGCAGGACCACCAGCGTCGCGAGCAGCGAGAGCGCGGTGATCAGCGCGGCGCCCACCACGAAACGGCTGCCAGCCAGACTGGCCAGCCGCACCGGGTTGATGCGGGGGAAGCGGGGCTGCGGAGCTGAGACGTCAGCCATGGGCATCACAGGGCACCAGAACAGGGCGGTCCTGCCCGGCCGGACCAGGAGGGATGATAGGTTCGGCCGTCGCCATGGGCAACTCACTGCTGCTCGCAGCCGGCCGCGGCGCCGGCATCCTGGGGGAGCCGGTGGAGCTCTCGCCAGACGGGCTGGGCGGCGCCTTCCGGGGCTTCGCCGAGCGACTCGTCGCCAAGGTGCCCAACCTGCTCACCGCCGTCGTCTTCGTGGTCGTCACGATCCTCGTCGCCCGCCTGGCGCGGCGAGGGGTCGACAGGGCCCTGCGGCGCACCTCCACCGAGGCCCACGTCAACCTGCTGGTCGCCAAGCTGGGGTACTTCGGTGTGGTGCTGCTCGGCGCGGTGGTCACGCTGTCGATCGCTGGGGTCAACCTTGGCGTGATGGTCGGCAGTCTCGGGCTGGCCACCGTGGCCCTGGGCTTCGCGTTGCAGGACATTCTTAGCAACTTCGTCGCCGGCATCGTGCTCCTCCTGGAACACCCGTTCACAAAAGGTGATCTGATCGTTACGCCCGACGCCTCGGGGGTGGTAGAGGACATCCAGGTGCGCGCCACCAGGCTGCGCACCGTCGACGGTCAGCTGGTGGTGGTACCCAACCAGCTCCTCTTCACCCAGGTGCTGGTGAACTCGAGCGCCACCACCGGCCGGCGCCTGCAGGTCGAGCTGTGGGTGCCGCACGGCCAGGACCCGGTCCGGGTCCGCGAGGCCCTGCCAGCCGCCGCTGCGGCGGTCGACGGGGTCCTGGCGGAGCCGGCGCCGCGCGTGCTCACGAGCGACCTCGGCGCGAAGGCCCGCGAGCTTCGCCTGCTGTTCTGGGCCGATCCGCGCGCCAGTGACCTGCAGCGGGTCCACAGCGAGGTGCTCGACGCGGTCGAGCGCGCCCTCGGCGAGCTCGGCCTGCGGGCCGAGGTGCGCGCGGCCGCCGACGCTCCCTTGCCACGGCCGGCCGACTCCGAGCCGGCGCCCCACCTCAGGAGGCCTGACCCGCCGACGGGCTAGGCGAACAGGCGGCTGCCGAGGCGGCGCAGGCCGGGCAGGTCGTGGACGTCGTCGGCCAGCAGCGGCACCTGCACGGCGGGGAGGGACGGCAGCGAGGCCATCAGGGCGCGCACGCGGCGCTGCTCCGCCGCGGCCAGCGCCTCGAGGGTCTGGTGCTGGGCGAGCAGGTCGGCAAGGAGACGGGCGTCGTCGGAGCCAGCAGCGAGCCGCGCCGTGGCCGCCGCGGGCACCGCCGGCACCTGCCCGGCCTGGTGTACCCGGTTGACCACCAGGGCGCCGATCGGCATGCGGTCGGCGGCCAGCCGGCTGGCCAGGTAGGCCGCCTCGCGCAGCGCGGGCGCGTCGGGTGTCGCCACCACCACGAACTGGGTGCCCGGGTCCTTGAGCAGGTCGTAGACGCGCTGCGCGCGGCTGCGGAAGCCCTCGTACATGCCCTCGAAGGCGGCGAAGAACTCGCCCACCTCCGCCAGCAGCTCCGACCCGGTGAGCCGCCGCACCATCCTGGCCATGGCGGTGGTGGCCAGGTTCAGCCCGCGCAGGTAGCCGCGGCCGATGCGCTGCGCCGGGGCGATCAGCAGCCGGAACATGCGCGCGTCGAGCAGCTCGTTGAGGTTGTCGGGGGCGTCGAGGAAGTCCAGCGCCGAGCGGGTCGGCGGGGTGTCGACCACCAGCAGCTCCCAGCGGCGCGACTCGTGCAGCTCGTACAGCTTCTCCATGGCCATGTACTCCTGGGTGCCGGCCAGGGTGGAGGAGACGCGCTGGTAGAAGCGGTTGGCGAGGATGCGGTCGGCCTGCTCCTGGTCGCGCGCGTAGCGCTCGATCAGCTCGTCGAAGGTGCGCCGCATGTCCAGCATCATGGCGTCGAGGCTGCCCGAGCCGCGCAGCCCCTTCTCGACCGGGCTCGGGGTGTTGGAGAGCAGGTCGAGCCCGAGCGCCTGGGCCAGCCGGCGCGCCGGGTCGATGGTCAGCACGCAGGTGCGCCGGCCCTGCTCGGCCGCGCGCACGGCGAGCGCCGCCGCGGTCGAGGTCTTGCCGACCCCGCCGGAGCCGCAGCAGACCACGATGCGGGCCGTGCGGACGACCTCGTCGAGCTGGGAGCGGTCAGCGGCCGCCGTCCGCCCGGCCCCGGCGGCCGCGCGCGACCGGCGCGCCCTGGCCGGGCTCATGCACGCACCCGGTCGGCGCGCGGCGTCGGGTCGTCGGTCAGCCGCTCGGCCAGCGTGGCGACGTCGGCCGCGCCGTTGACGCCGTCGAGCAGCAGGGGCAGCTCGACCACGGGCAGCTCGGGCAGGCCGGCGCGCAGCTCCCGCAGCAGGCGGCGCTCGGCCTCGACCCGCCGGCGCTGGTCGCGCGCCTCGCCGATCAGCGTCGCCAGGGCTTTCCCGTCCAGCTCGGCGCCTGCCTGCCTGGCGGCCTCGGCAAGCGGTTCCGGCTCGCGGGCCAGGGCGGCGAGCCGCCCGCCGCGGGCGCCGAGCCGGTCGGCGCTGATCCGGTTGGCCACCACCGGGCCGAGCGGCAGGCGAGCCGCCCGCAGCAGCGAGGCGCTCTCCAGCGTCTCGGTCACCGGCAGCTCCTCCGGCAGGCAGACCAGCACCATGCGGGTCAGCGCCGGGTCGTCGAGCAGTTCCCTGACCCGCTCGGCCTGGTGGCGGATGGGGCCGACCCTGGCCAGCTCGGCGACCGTCTCCGGGGCGCGCAGGAACGGCACGATCCGCCCGGTCGGCGGCGCGTCGAGCACCACCAGGTCGTAGTAGCTGCTGGGGGTGTTGACCGGGGGGGCGGAGAGCGCCCCCCCGGTCCTCCCCGGGGCGGGCGCGGCCCGGGTCGTCTGGCGCTGCCGCGTGGTCGCCTCCCAGACCTTGCCGACCAGCAGGATGTCGCCGAGCCCCGGTGCCGCCGCGGTGATGAAGCGGGTCAGCCGCGCCCAGGAGAGCAGGCGGGCCAGTGGCGCCGCGCCGTAGCGGCCGAGGTACTCGCGCAGCGACTCCTCCGGGTCGACCGCGAGGCCCATGACCCCCTCGGCGACCATGGTCTCCCTGTAGCCGAGCGAGGGGTGGCCGAACAGCGCCGCCAGGCCCTGGCGGCCCTCCACCTCGAGCACCAGGGTGCGCCTGCCGCGCCGGGCGGCGGCCATGGCAAGGGCACCGGCCACGGTCGTCTTGCCGGTGCCACCCTTGCCGGTCACCACCAGCAACCGCGCCCGGTCCAGCAGCTCATTCAGCATGCGCGTCATCGTAGTAGGACCGGCTGGGGGGCTGTCTTGGCGGCTGCGTCCCGGCCTGGTGGACAATGGCCGGCGCCATGCGACGTTGCCTCTCGGTGCTGCTGCTCATCGCCCTCGGCGCGCTCCTGCTCGCCGGGCTCGCGCCCGGCGTGGCTGGCGCCGCCCAGAGCGCCCCGCGGGTCGAGGTGTTCGAGGCCTCGGGCGTGATCGACGCCAGCATGCTCGGCGCGCTCCGGCGCGACCTGAGCGGCGCGGAGCGCCGCGGGGCGGCGGTGTTCCTGATCCAGCTCGACAGCTTCGGCAGCCTCGGGGTCGACCCGGCCGACCTGGTCAAGGCGCTGGAGACCGCCTCGGTGCCCGTGGCGGTCTGGGTCGGGCCGCGGCGCGCGCGCGCCGCGGGCGCGGCGACCTTCCTGCTCCCCGCCGCGGACGTGGTCGCGGTCAGCCGCGACGCGCGCATCGGCCCAGCGCTCCCCGCCGAGCTGGGACGGGGCCGGCACGCCGAGGCGGAGACGAGCCTGGCCGCGGCGACGCGACTCCCCGCGCAGGTGGTCAAGGGCACCGTCGCTGGGGCGGAGGCCGAGACCCTGAGCCTGGCCGACTACCAGGCCGAGTCCCTGCCGGACGCGGTGTCGCGGCTGGACGGCCGCCGCGTGGACCACGGCCGCACCCTGGAGGTCTCACGCTTCCAGGTGCGCTTCCTCTCCCGCTCGCTGCTCGACCGGGTGCGCCACGGCCTCGCCAATCCCAGCCTGGCCTACCTGCTGCTGCTGGCCGCGGCGGCCTGCCTGGCGTTCGAGTGGTTCCAGCCGGGTTTCGGGGTGGCCGGCGCCTGCGGCCTCGCGGTCGCCCTGCTGGCCGTCTACGCGCTGGTGGTGCTGCCCACCAGCTGGCTGGCGCTCGGCGTGCTCCTGGCCGGGTTCGGGCTGTTCGCGCTCGACGCGGCGGTCGGTGGGCTCGGCCTCGGGACCGCCGCCGCGACCGCGCTGACCGCGGCCGGCTCCTGGTGGCTGTTCTCCAGCCCCAGCCCGCTGCTGCGCCTCGACGGGCGCCTGGCGGTGGCGGGGGTTGCCTGGTCGGTGCTCTGGTTCGTGGTGCTCCTCACGGTGCTGCTGCGCTCCCAGCGCCAGGTGCCGCTGGGCACCGAGGCCCTGGTCGGGGCGCGCGGGGTGGTGCGCAGCATGCTCAACCCGGGCGGCATCGTCACCGTCGAGGGCGCCATGTGGCGCGCCGACCTGGTCGGCGGCGGCTCGCTCGCCACCGGCCAGCGCATCGCCGTCGAGGCCGTGCGCGAAGGCATCCTGCAGGTCAAGGCTGACGACCCGGCCGCCGTCCGGCGACCACGCCGCCGCGGACGCCGCCGCCCACCCGCCGCCGAGGCCACGCCCGCAGAGCCGGCGCAGCCGCGCGACTAGGGCCCTCACGCCGGCACTCTGGTCAGCGCCCTTCCAACGCGAATGAGAGACTTGGCCCACACACCGTCGGACGAGGAGTTCACGTGAGCGGCATCGTCTTCGGCCTCCTGGTCATCCTGGTCATCCTGGTCCTGATCGCGCTGCTGTCAGGCGTCCGGGTGGTCCAGGAGTACGAGCGCGGCATCGTCTTCCGGCTCGGCCGGGTGGTGACCCGCCCGAAGGGACCGGGGCTCTTCTTCATCCTGCCGTTCGGCATCGACCGCATGGTCAAGGTCAACCTGCAGACCGTGGCCATGAACGTGCCGCCGCAGGACGTGATCACCCGCGACAACGTCACCGTGCGGGTCGACGCGGTCATCTACTTCCAGGTCGTCGACCCCCTCAAGGCGGTCGTCGCCATCCAGAACTACCTGTTCGGCACGAGCCAGGTCGCCCAGACCACCCTGCGCGCCATCCTCGGCCGGGTGGACCTCGACGACCTGCTCAGCGAGCGCGACCGCATCAACGACGAGCTGGCCAGGGTGATCGACGACCTCACCGAGCCGTGGGGCGTCAAGGTCACGCTGGTGGAGATCAAGGACGTCGACCTGCCTGACACGATGCAGCGGGCCATGGCCCGCCAGGCCGAGGCCGAGCGCGACCGGCGCGCCCGCATCATCTCGGCGGAAGGCGAGTTCCAGGCCTCGCAGAAGCTGTCGGAGGCGGCCGCGGTGATGGCCCGCAACCCGCAGGCCCTGCAGCTCCGCTTCCTGCAGACGGTGGCGGAGGTGGCCGCCGAGCGGAATTCCACCCTGGTCATGCCGATCCCGGTCGAGCTGCTCACGTTCTTCAGGGGCATCGAGGACGGCCTCGGCGCGCTGGCCGGCGGCTCGGCACCGGAGCGCCAGCGGCCCACCCAGGAGCCCGGCGGCGAGCCGATCGGCGCGAGGACGCTGCCGATGCCGCTCGAGCGCCCCGGGCCCGACCGGCCCGACGCTGGCCGCGGCCCCGAGCGTCCAGCCTGACCCGAGGGCCTGCTGGTACGGCCGGCCCGGGCGGCACTGCCGCCCGGGCCGTTCCCTTGGCCGTCCCGCCGCCACTCGCGAGCTGCACCGAGCAGCGCCCGATCCGCCGGGCCTCTCGCTGAGCAGTGTCTTTATGCCGGATTGACCATCGATGTGGGATACCCGGTGGCGCAATGGAAGCGTTACCGACCGGACACGAAGCGGATGGCTACAACGAGCTACGCTGACCTCTCGAGCGGCACCGGGCGGGCCGGCCCGGACCGCCGAGCGGTCGCCGAGGCGCGGTCCGGGATGGGGACTGGTGCGAGCGACCGGCGAGAGAAGGAAACCACCATGGCCAGGCCAGGGGACCTTCAGGTGGGCTGGCAGTACCGCGCTGCCTGCAAGGGTCCACAATCCAACCTCTTCTTCCCTCCCAGCCACATCGAGCGCAAGCAGGAGCGGCTGCAGCGCGAACGGGCCGCCAAGGCGATCTGCCGCCAGTGCCCGGTGCTGCAGGAGTGCCGCGAGTACGCCCTCGTGGTCAGGGAGCCGCACGGCATCTGGGGTGGCCTGAACGAGTACGAGCGACGCCAGGCCCTGGCCCGCCGCGCGGGCTGAGCGGGCAGCGGTCTCGGCAAGGCGCGAATCCGCTAGCCTTGGCAGCCGTCAACGCCGCCGACGCCGAGAGGACCCGCGATGACCAGGTGGGAGTACGCCACCGTTCCGCTGCTGCCGCACAACACCAAGCAGATCCTCGACAACTGGGGCGAGGACGGCTGGGAGCTGGTGGCCGTGCACACCGCCGAGGTCGGCGGCACGGTCGCCTTCTTCAAGCGCCCCAAGGCGGCCTGAGCCAGGCCGCGCCGGTCAGCTCCGCTCGGGTGGCCGCCACGGCAGGTCGAAGCGGAACACCCGGAACGCCTCGCCGTAGCGGAACGGCTGCTCGGCCGCCGTGAACTCGGCCATGCCCGTGACCCAGCCCGCCTGCTCCGCCGACGGGTTCTCGCCCACCTGGGAGACGTGGCAGCGCAGGCTCTCCAGCTTCTTCTCGACGTAGTCGCCGATGTCGACCACCACGTTCGGCTGCTCGCCCATCATCAGCCACACGGCGGTCAGCTTGACCGGCTCGAGGCCCTCGTCGAGCAGCTCGGGGTAGGCGAGCCGCGTGTCCGACCCCGGGATCACGGCGGCGAGGGTCACCTCCCCCGCCGCCCGGTGGTCGGGGTGGTTGATGTAGCGGTCGCCGAAGTAGCGGACGGTCGGGTCGGTGGTGACCACCACCTCGGGCCGGCGCCGGCGGATCAGCCGCACCACCTGCTCGCGCACCTCCAGGGTCGGCTCGAGCAGGCCGTCCTCGTAGCCGAGGAAGTCGACGTCCTCGACGCCGACGACCTTCGCCGCCGCCCGCTGCTCGGCCTCGCGCATCTCGGCGAGGCGCTGGCGGGTCAGCTGCGGGTCGCTCGATCCGGCGGCGCCGTTGGTGAGCAGCGCATAGGTGACGCGGGCGCCCTCTGCGACCCAGCGGGCGACCGTGCCCGCGCAGCCGAACTCGATGTCGTCGGGGTGCGCCGCAACCACCAGCGCGCTCGCAGGGGTCCAGTAGTCCATCGGGCGACTCCAGCGTTGGTGAGGAACGGTCCTCGGCTCGCCCGTCACCGTAGCGGCAGTGCGAGCCCGCACGCATCCTCTCGGATGGCCACCTCCGGCCGTCCGGGGCGGGGGACCGTCGCTGACGGACCGACACGGGGAGCCTCTAGAGTTGCCGCTGACACTTCGGGAGGCTTGCCGGGAGGGGGTTGGATGGACCTGGACGCGGCCTTCGGCGGCCTGCCCGGGCTGACCCCGAGGGAGGCCCAGCAGCGCATGGCCGTCGCGGTCGCCGAAGCCCTCGAGGGCGGTGCCCCGCTGCTGGTCCACGCGCCGACCGGGGTCGGCAAGTCGCTCGGCTACCTGGTGCCGATCGCCAGCGCCGGCCGCAGGGCGATCGTGGCGACCGCCACCAAGGCGCTGCAGTCCCAGCTCGTGGAGCGCGACCTGCCGCTGCTGGCCGAGGCCTACGGCACCACCTTCGCCCTGGCCATGGGCCGGGGCAACTACGCCTGCCTCGCCAGGATGGACGCGCTGGTGGCGGCGACCCGGCTGGCGGCGACCGCCCAGGAGGAGGCCGCCCTCGAGCTGGTCGCCTGGGCGGTCGAGTCGAGCACTGGCAGCCGCCTCGACGCCCCGCCGGGGACCAGGGATGACGCCTGGGACCTTGTGGCCACCTCCGGAGAGGACTGCCCTGGCCAGAAGGGCTGTGCCTTCCACCGCCAGTGCTTCGCCGAGCGGGCGCGGGAGGCCGCGCGCGAGGTGGACGTGGTGGTCACCAACCACCACCTGCTCCTGCTCGAGCTGGAGCTGCGCTCGCTGTCGGACGCGCCGGGGGTGATGCTGCCCGAGAGCGACGTGATCGTGGTCGACGAGGCCCACCGGCTGGCCTCCCACGCCGCCGACCTGTACGGCGTGACCGTCACCGCGGCGAGGGTCGGCAGGGCGGGCGCCGCCGCCGACGCGTCGGCCAAGGCCGTCGGCCGGCCGTCGGACTGGGCGCGCCGGCTCCGGACGGCCTGGGAGGACCACGCCGGCGGGCTGCGCCCGGGCCCGATCGTGCCAGGCTCGCGTGCCGCCGCGGACCTCGCCAGGGCGCTCGCGCCGCTGCGCGCCCGCGCCGAGGAGGCGACCGCCGCCCTCAAGGAGCTCGGCCCCGTCGGGCCGGAGCTCGAGGCCGGCGTGCAGGCCGCCAGGCGGCGCCTCGGCGGCCTCTGCCGCGACCTCGGCCGCCTGGCCGACCCAGAGGCGGCAGGCCGGTCCGGCCCGGCAGGCGACCCGGTGCGAGAGGCGTCGGCGGGCACGGACGGCTCGCCGTCGGCGGCCGCGCGCGAGGAGGACGGCGACGCCGAGGACGCGACCAGGGCGCGGGAGCTGGCGGTCTGGGTCGAGGAGGGCAGGGGCGGGAGCCGCACGGTGCGCTCGGCGCTGGTCGAGCCTGGCCCGGTCCTGGCCGAGCTGCTGTGGGACCGGGCGCCGGCGGCGGTCGCCTGCTCGGCCACGCTGGCCGTCGCGGGCAGCCTGGCGACCGCCGAGCGCGCCCTCGGCGTGGTGGGCGCGAAGGGCCTGGTGACGCCGTCGCCGTTCGACTTCCGCCGCAACGCCCGGCTCTACGTGCCGGTCCGCGTGCCCCTGCCGACCAGCGAGCGTTTCCAGGGTGCGGCCGAGGCGACCCTGCGTGGCCTGGTGAGTGCCTCCGAGGGGCGTGCACTGGTGCTTTGCACCTCCTGGAGGGCGGTGGAGTCGTTCGCCGCCGCCCTCGCCGAGCTCCCCTACGAGCTGCTGGTCCAGGGCGACGACACCCCCGCGCGGCTGACCGCCCGCTTCCGCGACCAGGTGGCCAGCGTGCTGGTGGCCACCCGGACGTTCTTCGAGGGCGTGGACGTGCCAGGCGAGAGCCTGTCGCTGCTGGTGCTCGACCGTCTGCCCTTCCCGAGGCCAGACGACCCGCTGCTCGCCGAGCGCGGCCGCCGGGTGGAGCGACGGGGCGGCTCGCGCTTCTCCGAGGTGTGGCTGCCCGAGGCTGCCGTCTCCCTGCAACAGGCCCTCGGGCGGTTGGTCCGCTCCGAGTCCGACCGGGGCGTCATGGCCGTGCTCGACCGCCGCCTGGCCGATGCGGCCTACGCCGGCGTCCTGCTCGCGAGCCTGCCTCCCGCCCCGCTGGTGCGCTCCCTTGACGAGGTGCGGGCGTTCTTCGCCAGCGCGGCGGCCGAGTAGGCTTGCTGCCGGATCCCCCAAGCATCGAGCGACAGAGGAGCCGCCGCCATGCCATCACCAGAGGAGCGCCTCCGCGAGCTCGGCATCGAGCTGCCCCAACCGGCCGCGCCGGTGGCCGCCTACGTGCCCTGCGTCCGCACCGGCGACCTGCTCTACGTCTCGGGCCAGGTGCCGCTGGTCGACGGTCGGTCGCGCTGGACCGGCCGGCTCGGCGCCGACGGCTTGAGCGTCGACGAGGGCGTGGCCGCCGCCAAGGTGTGCGCGGTCAACGTGCTCGCCGCGCTCAAGGCGGAGCTGGGCGACCTCGGCCGGGTCCGCCGCGTGGTCAAGGTCACCGGCTTCGTGGCGTCCGAGCCCGGCTTCACCGACCACCCCAAGGTGATCAACGGCGCCAGTGAGCTGTTCGGCGAGGTGTTCGGCGAGGCCGGCCGCCACGCCCGCGCCGCCGTCGGCGTCGCCGCCCTGCCCCTCGGCGTCCCCGTCGAGGTCGAGGTAATCGTGGAGATCGGGGGGGAGCCCGAGACAGCTCCCCCCCGAACCCCCCCATCGGGTTCCTAGGCGGGATCCCTGTCTGGGCCCCAGCACGCCCACCGGGATCCGGCGTCGGCCAGGGGAGTAGCCTGCTGGCGCCATGGACGCGCCGTTCCGAGGGCTCTGGGTCGCCGTCGCCTTCCTGACCCGCCTGCGGGTTCCGTGGGCGGCAGCGCCCTCGGCGGACGCGACAGGCGCGGACGCGCCCGCGGGGGGCGGCTCGCTCGGGGCGGGTGAGCTGCGCCGCGCTTCGGTGTGGTTCCCGCTGGTCGGGCTCGTCGTCGCCGGGGTCGGGGTGGCGTTCAGGGCGGCGGCGGAGCCGCTCTGGGGCGGGGCGGTCGCCACCATCGTCGGGCTCGCGGCGATGGTGGCGGTGACCGGGGCGCTCCACGAGGACGGGCTGGCCGACTCGGCCGACGGCCTCTGGGGCGGCTGGGACCCGGCCGGCAGGCTGGCGATCATGCGGGACAGCCGCGTCGGCACCTACGGGATCGTCGCCGTGGTCACCGTGCTCGCCCTGCGCACCGCCCTGCTGCTCCCCCTCGGCCTGGCCGACTTCGCCCGCGCGGTGGCCTGCGCCGAGGTCTGCTCGCGGGCGGCACTGCTGCTGGTCGCCAGGGCGCTCCCGCCGGCGCACGCCGGCAGCGGCGCGGAGATCGCCGGGCAGCTGCCCGCTGGCGGGGTGGCGCTGGCGGCACTGGTGACGGCGGCGACCGTGGCGCTCTCGGCCGGGGTCTGGGCGCCGCTGCCGCTGCTGGCCGGCCTGGTCGTCTGCGCCGGCTGCATCCGGTTGTTCCGCCGCCGCCTCGGCGGCTTCACCGGCGACACCCTTGGCGCGGCGCAGCAGCTCGTCGCCCTGGCGGTGGTGGCGGCGGTGGCCGCCCTCGCCAGAGGCGGACGGCTTTGACCACCGCGCCGGCGCGGCTCGTGCTGGTCCGCCACGGCGTCGCCGAGGGCGCGGGCGAGCGCTGCGTCGGCCAGGGCGGCGCGGTCGACCCCGGGCTGAGCGCCGCGGGCTGGCGGCAGGCGGCCGCCGCCGCGGCCCGCATCGGGGCCGGCTTCGACCTGCTGGTCTCCTCCCCGGCGCGGCGGGGACGCGAGACCGCCGCCGCCTGGAGCCTGCCGGTCGCGCTCGACGAGCGCCTTGCCGAGCGCTGCTTCGGCGCCTGGGAGGGGCGTCCGTGGGAGGAGCTGTGGCCGACCGCCCCTGCCGCGGTGCGCAGCGACCCGGCCGCCTGGGCCGCCTTCACCCCGCCCGGCGGCGAGACCTTGGCGGAGGTGGCCGCCAGGGTCGGCGCCTGCGTGCGCGAGCTGACCGCCGTACCCGGCAGGCGGGTCCTCGCCGTGACCCACGCCGGCCCCCTGCGTCTGGCCGTCGGGCTCGCGCTCGACCTGCCCGGCGAGCGCGCCCTCGGGCTCGGCGCCGACCACGGCGCGGCCGCCGTGCTGGCACGCTGGGGCGAGGACTGGCTGCTCGAGCGCCTGAACGTGTAGGCACCCGCCTACGCGGACAGGGCCTCCACCAGGTGCTCCTCCAGCCAGCCGAGGTAGGAGAGCAGGTGCTTGGCGGGCGCTTCCGGGTCGTCCGGGGCCACCACGCCGTCGAAGTCCTCGGTGATCTGCAGCCGCACGCCGAGCGCCAGCCGCAGGTCGTTGAGCACCCCCAGCCAGGCGAGGGCCTCCTCCTCGGTCAGCTCCACGGTCCAGCGCCGCTGGTGCAGCTCGCCGCGCTCCAGGGTGGCGACCACCAGCTCGAGGTTGGCCAGCTTGGCGGCGAGCAGATCGTCGGTGACCAGCCGCCGGTACTCCTCCTGCCGCTCGCGGTCCTCCGGGTCGCGGTAGGCGGTCGGGAACAGCCGCTCGGTGACCGGGTCGGGCTCGCTCGCGTCGAGCACCGAGCGCAGCTGCTCGGGCAGCCCGCGCAGCACCCCGACCTCCTGGGGGCTGAGCCGGACCCGGTAGCGGTCCTTGCCGACCCGCTTGAAGGCGCTGGCCACCGCTAGCGGTCCTTCTGCATGGTTGCCCAGAGCCCGTGACCGTGAAGCCGGACGACGTCGAACTCGGCCTTCTCCCGCGGCCCGCTCGACACCACCGCCTTGCCCTTGTGGTGGACGTCGAGCATCAGCCTGGTCGCCTTCTCCCGGGAGTAGCCGAACAGCTTCTGGAACACGAACACGACGTACGACATCAGGTTGATGGGGTCGTTCCAGACGATCACCACCCAGGGTACGTCTGGCTCGGCGACCACGTCGTCCTGCTCGGTGCGCTCGCGCACGGGTGCAGTGGTGCTCATCTCCTTATGGTGGCAAATCTCGCGGCGGAGTGGGAGCAGAGCAGTGGTGGCGTACCATCCCACGCCGTGAACGCCAGCCGAATGCTCCCCGCCGGCGGCCCCGCGACCAGCGGCGGCCGCCCTGTCCAGGGGCTCTGGCCGTGAGCGACGCCAGGACGGTCGGGATCGTCGGCGGTGGCGTGATCGGGCTGGCCGTCGCCCGCCAGCTCGTCCGCTCGCGACCAGGCGTCAAGGTGACCGTGCTGGAGAAGGAGGACACGCTCGCCCGCCACCAGACCGGCCGCAACAGCGGGGTGGCCCACGCCGGCGTCTACTACGAGCCCGGGTCGCTCAAGGCGCGGCTGTGCCGTCGCGGCATCGAGCTGCTGGCCGCCTACTGCCGCGAGCACGGCGTGGCCTACGACGAGTGCGGCAAGGTGATCGTGGCGGTCGAGGAGGCCGAGCTTCCCAAGCTGGAGAACCTGCACCGGCGGGCCAGCGCCAACGGCGTTCCCGGCCTGCGCATGCTGGACGCTGACGAGCTGCGCGAGGTCGAGCCCCACGCCAGGGGGGTGGCCGCGCTGCACTCGCCGCAGAGCGCGATCGTCGACTTCTCCGGCTTCGCCCGCTCCGTGGCCCGCGAGGTGGCCGCCGCCGGCGGTGAGATCCTCACCGGCTCGTGCGTGCGCGGCATCGACCAGGATGGCTCCGGCGTGCGGGTCGAGACCGACGGCGCCCGCCGCCTGCGGCGCGACTTCGAGCAGCTGGTCGTCTGCGCCGGGCTGCACTCCGACCGGGTGGCGGCCCTCACCGGCGACGACGCCGACCCGCGCATCGTGCCGTTCCGCGGCGACTACTACCTGCTGCGACCGCAGCGCCGCGAGCTCGTCCGCGGCCTCATCTATCCGGTGCCCGACCCGCGCTTCCCCTTCCTCGGCATCCACCTGACCAGGCGCATCGACGGCGAGGTGCTGGTCGGCCCGAACGCCGTGCTCGCCTTCGCCCGCGAGGGCTACCGGCTCGGCACCTTCGACCGCCACGACCTCTGGGAGACGCTGGCATGGCCGGGGTTCCGGACGATGGCCAGGCGCTACTGGCGTGTGGGCCTGGCCGAGATGTGGCGCTCGGCCAGCCGCAAGGCGTTCGTGGCCGAGGCCAGGCGCTACGTGCCCGAGCTGGCCGCCGGCGACGTGGTCAAGGGGCCGTCAGGGGTGCGCGCGCAGGCAGTCGCCAGGGACGGCACCCTGGTCGACGACTTCCGCATCAACGTGCGTGACCGCGTGGTGAACGTGCGCAACGCCCCCTCCCCCGCCGCCACCTCCTCCCTGGCCATCGCCGAGGCCATCTGCGAGAGGTTGTAACGGCATCCGACCGGATCAGAGCAACCTCCGGAGGTCGCCGGAGCGGGTGGTGACGCCGATCTGGTCCAGGTGCTCGAGCAGGGGGATGGCGGTCTTGCGGGTGGTGCGCATGGCCTGCTTGGCTTCGGCGGCGGTGAAGGTGCGGCCGTCGGGGAAGGCGCGGCGCAGGCTGGCGACGGCCTGGTCGAGCGCGTCCTTGCCGAGGTGCAGCCCGGACCCGACTCGCACCAGCACGCCGAGGCGCACCAGGGCGTCGAGCAGGCCCCTGTCGGCGCCGAGCGCGGTGAGGGCAGATTCGCTCTGGACGCTCACGCCCGCCTCGGCCAAGACGGCCTCCACCCGGGCGCGCACCGCCTGCTGTGCGGGGTCGAGCCGCACGCCGTGCTCTGGCAGGCGCAGGACCGGGCCGTCCGCGACCAGGTCGCCCGCCGCCACCAGGGCGTCGACCGCCTCGGCGCCGGCAGCGGCCCGGAGTGCCCCCGCGCCGCCCCGGCGCGGCGCGCCCGGCCCCTCATCGCGCGGGTCCGGACGGCCTCCCCGTCCCTCGCCGGCCCGGTGGCCGCCGCCCGCCGGCAGGGCGGCGGCGCGGGCGAGCTGCGCCGGCATGCCGGCCGCCAGCGGCTCGGCCCGGTGGTGGGCGGCGACGGCACGCAGCACCGCCTTCTCGGCCCGCAGCCAGGCCTCCGGCGCCCAGGCCACGGCGCGCCCGCGCAGCGCCAGCCCCTGTTCGACCGCCGCGGTCAGCGCGGCGTCGACCTGGCCGCCCGAGGCGCCGGCGAGGGCTGGCAGGTCGGCGAGCGCGACCAGGCCACGCTCGGCCAGCACCCTGGCGAGCAGCCCGTCCCTGCCTGCCGCCTCGCGGGCTTCCAGCTGCTCGAGGCGGTGCACCCGCGCGGCCGTGCCGCGCACCGGCGCGACCGGGAAGGGGTCGAGCACAAGCCCGCCGCCGACGGTCTCGTCACGGCCGCTGTCGCGCAGCACCACCGGCTCGAACGGGTCGAGCACCAGCGGCGCGTCCAGCTGCAGCCGGACCAGGGCGTGCTCCCCTGGCCGGACCTCGGCCGCGTCGAGCAGCTGCAGGCGCACGGCGACCTCGGCCGCGCCCGCGTAGAGGAGGTAGGCGCCGCGCGCGCGCAGCGGCTGCCTGCCTGGCAGGCAGCGCAGGTGGCAGTCTGCCGTGCGGGTCGGCCGCCATTGGCCGGGCAGGGTCAGCAGGTCGCCGCGGGCGACCTCGGTGGTGGCCACGCCGGCGAGGTTGACCGCCAGGCGCCTGGCCGGGGTGGCTCGGGCGAGCGGGCGGCCGTGGGCCTGCAGGCCGCGGACGCGGACGCGCCGCCCGGCCGGCAGCAGCACCGCTTCGGTGTCGGCGGCCAGCGCGCCGCCGCTCAGCGTGCCGGTCACCACCGTGCCGCTGCCCCTGATGGTGAACACCCGGTCGACCGGCAGGCGGGGCCGGCCCCGGTCGGGTGGCTCCGCCACCTGGTCGAGCACCCGGTCGAGCTCGGCCCGGACCCGGTCGACGCCGAGCCCGGCCGGCGCCGCCGTCTCCAGCAGCGGCGCGCCGGCCAGCGTGGTGCCCGCGAGCCGCTCTCGCACCTGCACGGCCACCTCGGCAGCGCGCTCCGGGCCAGCCAGGTCGACCTTGGTCAAGGCGACCACCCCGGTGGCGATGCCGAGCAGGTCGAGGATGGCCAGGTGCTCGGCGGACTGCGGCTGCCAGCCCTCGACCGCGTCGACCACCAGCAGGGCGCAGTCGACCCCGCCGACGCCGGCGAGCATGTTGTGCACGAAGCGCTCGTGCCCGGGCACGTCGACGAAGCCGACCTCGCGCCCTGACGGCAGGGTGGTCCAGGCGAAGCCGAGGTCGATGGTCATGCCCCTGGCCTTCTCCTCCGCCAGCCGGTCGGGGTCGGTGCCGGTGAGCGCGAGGACCAGCGCCGACTTGCCGTGGTCGACGTGCCCGGCGGTGCCGACGACGTGTGGCATCAGGCGCCCCCACCCTCCGCCGACCCAGGGGGGACCGCCGGCCCGGGGGGGTCCGGGGGGGCGCTGTTTGCCCCCTCGGAGGGTCGGGTTGCCCCCTCGGAGGGTCGGGCCTCCAGGGCACGGACGAGGGCGCCGGCTACCAGCTCGTCCTGGTCGGGCGGGACGGTGCGCAGGTCGACCACGACCCGGCCGCGCTCCGCCCTGGCGATCACCGGCGGGTCGCCGGCGCGGAGACGGGCGAGCACGGCCGCGTCCGAGGCAGGCGCCGGGTCGACCTCCAGCAGCACGCTGGGTAGGCCCTCGCCTGGCAGGCTGCCGCCGCCGGCCACGCTGGCGCCGTCGCGCAGGGAGGCGGCCGCGCCGAGCCGTGCGGCGAGCGCCGCCGCCCTCGGGCGCAGGTCCTCGGGTCCTAGCTCGAGGGCACGCCACACTGGCAGCTGGTCGCGACGGCCGGCGGCGTGCGCCGCCAGGGTGACCTCGAGGGCGGCAAGGGTGAGCTTGTCCGCCCGCACGGCGCGGGCCACCGGGTCGCGGGCGGCCCGCTCGACCAGCTCGGCCCTGCCGACGATCAGGCCGGCCTGCGGGCCGCCGAGGAGCTTGTCGCCGGAGAACAGCACCAGGTCCGCGCCGGCGGCGAGCGCCCCGGCGACCGACGGCTCCTCGCCGAAGGTACCGGTGAGCAGGCCCGAGCCGGCGTCGTGGACCAGTGGCAGGCGATGCTCGTGGGCGAGCGCGGCCACCTCGGCGAGCGGCGGGCGGGTGGCGAAGCCCTCGACCCGGTAGTTGGACGGGTGCACCACCAGCACGCAGGCACTGCGCTCGCCCAGCGCGGCGGCGTAGTCGGCCAGGTGGGTGCGGTTGGTCGTGCCCACCTCGACCAGGCTGACCCCGGCCGCTTCGACCACCGCGGGCAGGCGGAACTCGCCGCCGATCTCGATCAGCTCGCCACGGGAGACGACCGCCTCCCGGCCCCTGGCGAGGGCGTGCAGGCACAGCAGCAGGGCAGCGGCCGCGTTGTTGACCGCCAGCCCCGCCTCGGCCCCGGTGACCTCGCGCAGCAGCGCGGCCGCCGCCGCCCCGCGGCGGCCACGGCTTCCCATGGCCAGGTCGTACTCGACGGTGGCGTAGCCGGTGGCGGCAACCACGGCCTCGACGGCCGCCTGGGAGAGGGGCGCGCGGCCGAGGTTGGTGTGCAGCACCACCCCGGTCGCGTTGACCACCGCCCGCATGCGGCGGCCGGCGCGCCGCTGCAGCTCCGCCGCGACTTGGCCGGCGAGCTCGTCCAGCCCGGGGACGGGCGTGCCGGCGGCGGCCGCCCGGCGGCTGGCGTCGAGCGTGTGCCGCGCCGCCGCCGTCACCGGCCCACGGCCGAAGGCGGCGGTGACGCCGGCGACGGTGGGGTGGGCGAGCAGGGCGTCCACCGCCGGCAGGGCACGGCGAGGGTCGGTCGTCATGGCCCCATTCTCCGTCACGATCGCCGAACCGGGCACGACAGCGGGGCTCCCCC
>Ga0137372_10000957_pt1 | contig 27837 bp, 23 predicted proteins | sample SagtaG_6_FD_104911 | JGI IMG/M metagenome (GOLD analysis project Ga0137372, IMG submission 104911) | Vadose zone soil microbial communities from Sagehorn Ranch, Mendocino, California, USA - Sage1_R_60_16 metaG | ecosystem: Environmental > Terrestrial > Soil > Vadose zone | place: USA...
CCTCGCGCTCCTCCTCGTCGCCGCCGCCCTCCTCGCGCGACGCGCGCGCCGCCCGCACCTCGCGTGAAGCGCTCGCACGCGCCGGAGAGAGCCGCGCTGCTGACCGGGTGTCGAGCCGCCCTCGCCCTCGTCGTCGCGATCGGCCTCCGCCCCGCCGCCGCGCGGGCGTGGACCGGTAACTGCGTCGCAGCGGGCGCCCGATCGCCCGTGGCCAGGATGGGGCACGTGAAGCGCGTCCGATCAGGCGCGCGCTAGCTTCGTCGCAGGACGAGCGGCGCTGCTCCGATCGAGCAGCAATCCCAGCACATGATCGAGCGGGCGGGCGCTCGCGGGCGCCTCGGAACCGACACGTCGCCAGCAGTGCGCTCGTGTGAGCGAAGGCATGTCCTGCACCCGCACCCACCCCTGTCTGGAGGGAACAGGCTCGCTTGGTGAGTCGTTCGGTGAGCGAAGGCAACGACCCCGAAAGGAGCCACACTTGCTGACCCACCGAGCAGCCCTCGCCCTTGTCGCCGCCCTGGTGATCGCCCCCACGGCCGTGCGCGCGGGGACCGTCTGGACCGCCATCGCCAGCGAGAAGATCCGCCCCGAGACGGCAGAGCGCGCGGACCACAGCGCCGCCATCGCGGCGGCGAAGAACGAGTTCGAGGCCTTCCAGGTCGTCGTGACCGGCCCGGCGACGGGCGTCTCGGCGACCGCGTCGCAGCTGGCGGGCCCGGGCACCATCGCGGCCCCGAAGCTCTTCCGCGAGGAGCTCATCGACCTCACGCAGCCCTCTGCCGCCGACGGCGCCACGGGCCGCTTCCCCGACCCGCTCGTGCCCGACGTGGACGACGTGGTCGGCGAGCGGCGCAACGCCTTCCCGTTCGACGTGCCCGCCGGCGAGAGCCGCGCGATCTGGGTCGAGGTGCACGTCCCGGCCGACGCGAAGGCGGGCAATTATCACGGCACCGTCACGATCCACGGCTCCGGCGCCGAGACCTCGGTCCCGGTCCAGCTCACGGTGTGGGACTTCGCGCTCCCCTCGACGGCGTCCCTCAAGAGCGCGTTCGCCATGACCTACGGCGGCATCGCGCAGGCCCACGGCGTCTCGGGCGAGGCGCTCACCGAGATCCGCCAGAAGTACGCGCAGCTCGCGCTCGACCACCGCATCTCGATCTCGGACATCTGGGACGACGGCCAGCGCGGCGACTTGTCCCACTTCGACAACGCGTACGGCCCGTTCATGGACGGCAACGCCCCGACGCAGCTCCAGGGCGCGAAGCTCACCTCGCTCCAGGCGGGCGCGAACCTCGGCAGCGCCGGCGAGCACTCCGACTGGGCGTCGCACTTCAAGGCGAAGGGCTGGTTCGACCGCCTCTTCCAGTACACGTGCGACGAGCCGCCCATCACCTGCCAGTGGTCGGACATCGCGGCGCGCTCGCAGAACGCGAAGCAGGCCGATCCGGCCTTCAGGACGCTCGTCACGACCGACGTCGACCAGGCGACGGCGAACAACGCGCTCTCGGCGATCGACATCATGGTGCCGCTCGTCAACTTCATGGACGACCGCTCGACCGCGAACTACGGCTGGACCGCCGGCGGCGAGAAGAGCCCGGAGTACGACGCGTTCCTGTCGCGCGGCGCGCCGAAGGAGCTCTGGATCTACGAGAGCTGCATGAGCCACGGCTGCGGCGGGACGGTGGATATCGGCAACCCGAGCGCCGACCAGCTCTACTTCACCGGCTGGCCGAGCTACATGGTCGACGCGAGCGCCACCCGCAACCGCGCCCTCGAGTGGTTCAGCTTCCGCTGGGGCGCCACGGGCGAGCTCTACTACGAGACGATGCAGGCCGAGTACGCGCGGGATCCGTGGACGCAGGGCGTCTACGACTTCAGCGGCAACGGCGACGGCACGCTCTTCTACCCCGGCACCGTCGCGCGGATCGGCGGCCAGACCGACATCCCGGTGGCGAGCCTCCGCATGAAGATGATCCGCGAGGGCATGGAGGACTTCGAATATCTCAAGCTCCTCTCCGACGTCGGCGGCGCGGCCGAGGCGAAGCAGATCGCGCAGCAGCTCTTCCCGCACGCGTGGCAGGCGGACGCGAAGCCGGCGGACCTCATGGCGGCGCGCGAGAAGATCGCGCTCGCGATCCTGGCGCACACGAACAAGCCCATCCCCTCGTCCGCCCTGGCCGGCGCCGGCGCCGGGGACGGCGCCGGGGGCGGCGGCTGCGGCTCGACGGGACAGCGCGGTGGTCTCCTCGCCGTCCTCCTCGTGCCGGTCGCGCTCGTGTTCCGGCGGCGGCGCGGGTAGCCCGCGCTCGTCACACGGCAGCAGGACGGAGGGGGCTGCTCACGCGGCCCCCTCTTCTTGCTTCCCCGCGGGAACGAGGCGCGGGCGAGGCGACGGAGACGCGTCCCTCGGGAGGGCGCTCCACTCCGCCCGGAGCCAGCCTCGCCACCAGAGGACGCCGCCGTACACCGCCGCGAACGACGCGCCCGCCGCCACGAGGAGGACGAGGCGCGGGGCGCGGAGGGCGTGCACCGCCGCCCAGGCGAACGGGGTCGCCAGGGCGGCCGCGAGCCCCTGCCGAGCGAGATCGCCCCACGGCAGGACGCCGACGAGCCCCGTCTCGAAGAGGCGCGCCGCCCGCGCGAGGAGCACGGCGCGGTTCACCACCTCGGCCGCGACGAACCCGCCGAGCGCTCCCTCCATCCCGAAGGCGCGGAAGCCCGCGAGCACGAGCGCGATGGTGACCGCGAGCTTCGCGAGCGACGCCGCCAGCATGAAGCGATTCTGCGCCCTCGCCCGCATGACGCCGTCGAGCGGCAGCGCCGCGAGCGGGATGGCGAGGAGCGACAGGCGGAAGAGCGGCACGGCCGCGAGGTAGCGATCCGAGAAGACGAACCCGATGAAGGCCGGCGCGACGACGAGGAGCAGCGCCACGAGCGGCACGAACGCGAGCGAGAGGCGTGAGACGGCCTCGTGGAAGAGGGCGAGGCCGGCGCGCGGCCGCGCCTGGCGGTCGAGGTCGGCGAGGCCGAGCTGCAGCACCTCGGACACCGGCGTGTAGAGGACGTCCACGATGGGGAGCTGGAAGCAGCCCACGTTGTAGACGGCGAACGCGGCCGCGACGACCGCGCCGCCCACCACGTACTGGTGGAACTGCTGCTGCGCGGTGAGCGCCAGGGCGGCGAGGCCGAACGGGAGCGCGTAGGCGAGCTGCCGCCGCAGCGCGGGCCACGACACCGCGACCCCGTGCGCCCGCACCACCCAGACCCAGGTCAGCGCCGCGCGGACGCCCGCGGCGACGGCGAGGCCCGCGAGCGCGCCCGAGAGCGAGCGGGTCAGGAGCGTGCCCGCCACCATGGCGGCGGCGCGCACCACCTCGGTGCCGGCGCGCGCGAGGGCCGCCGCCGCGATCGCGCCCGTCGCGTTGAGCGCGATGTCGAGCGACGTCCCGGCCAGCGTGAAGAGCGTGAACGCCGCCATCCAGGGCGTCATCGCGCCGAGCGCCGCGTTCCCGAAGTGCCCGACGAGGAGCGGCCGCGCCGCGAGGAGGAGCGCCGCCGCGGCCACCCCCGCCGCGGTGGTCGCGACGAGCGTCTGCCCGATGAAGGCGCCGCGCAGCGCCGGCTCCCGCGGCACGAAGTAGTAGAGCGAGAGCGTGATGCCCATCGGCAGGACGAGGTACAGCGTGTTCGAGACGAGGATCGCCTCGCGATAGGTCCCGTACTCCGCCGGGACGAGGACGCGCGCGAGCACCATGGGCACGCCGACGGTCAGCGCCGCCGAGACGAACCGGGCCACCATGAGGGGCCGGGCGCGGCGCAGGAGCGACGACGGCGCGTGCGTCATCCCGCTCGCGCGGCGGGGGCAGCCCCGCGCTCGACGACGTCGAGCATGAGCCGCACCGCGCGATCCCAGCCGAACCGCGCCGCCACTCGCCGCTCCCCCGCGGCGCCCATCGCGCGCGCGCCCACCGGGTCGTCGACGAGCGAGAGGATCGCCCGCGCGAGCGCGGCGGGGTCGCGCGGCGGCACGAGGAGCCCGGTCTCGCCGTCCGCCACGATCTCGGGGATCGCCTCGATGGCGGTGCCGATGCAGGGCAGCCCGAAGCTCATCGCCTCGAGGAAGGCGAGGCCGAACGCCTCGCGCAGCGTGGGCAGGACGAACGCGCTCGCCCGCCGGTAGAGGTCGGCGACCCCGTGGGCCGGCAGGCGCCCGAGGAGCTTCACCCCCGCCGGCGCGCGCTCCGGCTGCCGGGCGCCGACCATCCACAGCTCCGCGTCGGGGTGGCGCGCCCGCACCGCCTCGAACGCTCGGAGCGCGTCGGGCCCTCCCTTCAGCGCGAACGCCTTCCCCACGAAGAGGAGCGCCTTCTCGCGCGGCGGGGGCGGGCCGGTCGCGTCCGCGGGCGTCACGTTCGGCCCCGCGCCGACGACGTGCACGCGCGCCGCGCTCACGCCGTAGTCGCGCGCGAGCGACGCCTTCACGTGCTCGCTCATGACGAAGATCGCCTCGGCGCCGTGGTACACGGCGGCCTCGCGCCGGCGCCACCCCTCGTGGAACGGGATCGGCGGGTCGAGCCCCGGGACCGGATCGTAGGCCTCGTTCAAGGCTCGCGTGTGATCGCAGTAGAGGTAGTACGGCGCCCTGCCGCGCCGGCACGGCGCGAAGAGCACGCCGGCCTGGAGCACGACGTCGGGGTGCGCCTCCCGTACGGCGCGGTCGCAGCGCGCGGAGAGCCGGTCGAAGGCCAGGCAGGTGTGCACGTACCAGGGCTTCCAGTGCGCCCGGAAGCGAGCCATGGCGGCCGCCGTGGCGAGGACCGGGTCGACGGCCACGTTCGGGACCCGCAGGCGGCCGAGCTGGCGCTTGTAGAGGAAGCCGTCCACCGGGTCGAAGAAGCCCACCTCGTGGCCGGCGGCGCGGAGGCGCTGCAGGACGGCCGCCGTGACGCCCGACTGCGGGCCGTAGTTGAGGTAGAGGATTCGCAAGAGCGCCGCTCGCTCCGACAATGTAGGTACTCGGCGCCACGCGCAGCCCGCGCGGGAAGGATCGCGCCGCGCGCGCGCCGCGGCGTGCGGGCTTCGCTCGACCGCGGCGAGCATCGAGGTACAATTCCAGGGCTCGTGCTCCCTACCCCGACCAGCTTTCGCCCGGAGTCGCTCGTCGGGACGACCCTCGATGGGCGCTACCGGATCATCTCGCACATCGCCAGCGGCGGGATGGGGTCGATCTTCCGCGCCGAGCACGTCTACATGCGGAAGGACCTGGCGCTGAAGGTGCTCAGGCCCGACCTCTCGACCTTGCCCGACATCGCGGAGCGGTTCCGGCGCGAGGCCGAGATCGCCGCCTCGCTCGAGCACGACAACATCGTGCGCGTCACCGACTTCGGCCGCAGCCCCGAGGGCTGGCTCTTCCTCGCCATGGAGCTGCTCGAGGGCGAGAGCCTGTTCGATCGGCTCCGGCGCTCCGGCCCGCTCATGCCGGAGGAGGCCATCCGGATCCTCGTCCAGATGTGCCGCGGACTCGAGGCCGCGCACGCGCGCGGCGTCGTCCACCGCGACCTCAAGCCCGAGAACATCTTCCTCACCGCCAAGCCGGCGGGCCTCGTGAAGATCCTCGACTTCGGGATCGCGAAGCTCACCGATCCGCAGTACGTGAGCGACACGCAGGTCGGGATGGTGGTGGGCACGCCCGAGTACCTCTCGCCCGAGCAGGCCATGGGCACCGCCGTGGACGGCCGCGCCGACGTCTACGCGGTAGGCCTCATCGGCTGGCGCATGCTGGCCGGCCACCATCCGTTCAAGGCAGACGACGCGCGCGGCCTCCTCATGATGCAGGCGACGAAGCCGGTGCCGCCGCTCACCGACCCGCGACCCGACCTCGCGACGTGGCCCGGCCTCCTCGCCGCCATCGCCCGCGCCTGCGCGAAGGACGTCGCCGCGCGCCACCAGGGCGTGGGCGAGCTGGGCATGGAGTTCGAGGCCTGCCTCGGCTCGCTCGACAGCATCCCGAAGGCGCCGCGCACCGAGAGCCGCTCGCGGGCCTTCGCGACCCCGCCCGACCCCGCCTTCTCGACGCCCACCGTCGAGGAGACGGTGACGCTGGCGCCGCAGCCGGCCGCGCCCACGCCGCCGATCGCGCGCGCGGTCATGCTCGTGCGGGCCCACCGCCTCGCGTTCGCCGCTGGAGCGGCCGCTGCGCTGCTCTTCCCGGCCTCGCTCGTCCTCGCGCGCTGGCTCGAGGGGCGGCCCGTGGCGCAGGCGCAGGAGCTGCTCGCCGCCGATCGGCCCGAGGCCGCGCGCGACGTCGTCGCGCCGGCCGTCCTGCGCCGCCCGTCGGATGCGCGCCTGCGGGTCCTGCTGGGGCGCGCCCTGCACCGGATCAAGGGCCAGGTCGCGGCCGGCGTGGAGGCGTACGCCGCCGCCCTCGACCTCGACGCGCACGCGCTCGACGGCGCTGCCCTCGCCGACCTGGCGGCGGACCTCGGCCAAGACCACAGGGTCGCCGATCGTTCCGCGCGGCTCCTGGCCCGCGCCGGCGCACCCGCCATCCCGGCCGTCCTCTCCGCCGCGCGCGCCGGTCCGTCCGGGGCGCGGCTGCGCGCCCTCGAGGTCGCGCGCGAGCTGGGGGCCGAGGATCGCATCGACGTCGTGGCGGCGTACGTGGCGCTGCTCGGGGACGTGGACTGCGACGTGCGCCGCGCCGCCGCGCGCCGGCTGGGCGAGATCGGGAGCCCCGCGGCGCTCCCGATGCTCCTCGAGCTCGCGCGGCAGGTTCGCGAGATCCGGGGCCTCTTCGGCCTGCCCCAGCGGGTGCCGGTCTGCGGCGCGTCGGAGGCCGACCTGGCGGCGCGCCGGATCGAGCACGACGGCGCGGCCGCCCGCGCTACGCCGTCCAAGCCCGCGCGCTGATGGCGCGTGGCGGACGCGGCGCCCCCGTGCTAACAACCCCGCGGTTTCCCGTTCACGCGGAGGCATGGCATGGCGCAGGTGGAGCTCACGGCGGCGGCGGCGATCGAGGTCGAGGCGGGTCTCCTCGCCGTCCCCGTCTTCGAGGAGGACATGTCGGGCTCGCCGCGCGGCGTCGTGCTCGACCTCGACCGGAAGCTCGAGCGCCACCTCTCGGCCGCGGCCAAGGAGGAGGGATTCCGCGGCAAGCCCGACGAGGCGCTCCAGCTCCACACGGTCGGGAGGCTGCCGGCGGCCCGCGTCATGCTCCTCGGCCTCGGGCCGCGGGCGAAGGCCGACGCGATCGCGCGCGCCGGGTTCGAGCCGCTCCGGATGGCGGCCGGGAAGGCCGCCCGCGCCGCCGCCAGGGCGGGCGTCCAGGAGCTGGGCGTCGCGCTGCCGGGCGAGCTCACGGCGGCGGGGGCTGCCCGCGCCGTCGCGGAGGGGGCGCTCCTCGGCGCGTACAAGTTCGAGCGCTACAAGAGCGAGAAGCAGGAGAAGCGGGCGCTGCGCACGGTGGTCATCGCGACCGGCGACGGGCCCGCGCGCGCGGCCGACGTGAGGGAGGCGGCGCGCCTCGGCCAGAGGATCGCCGCCGCGGTGGCGTGGGCACGCGACCTCGTGAACGAGGCGCCCATGCACTGCACGCCGACCCGCCTCGCGCGCGCCGCCCAGGAGCTGGCGCGCGAGGCCGGCCTCGCCTGCGAGGTGCGCGGACCGAAGGAGATCGCCTCGCTCGGGATGGGCATGTTCCTCGGCGTGACGCGCGGGTCCGCCGAGCCGCCGCGCCTCGTGAAGGTCTCGTGGGAGCCGCGCCGGGGTGCCGGCGCGCCGCCGCTCGTCCTCGTGGGCAAGGCCATCACCTTCGACTCGGGCGGCCTCTCGCTCAAGCCCACCGAGAGCATGGTCACGATGAACAGCGACATGGCCGGGAGCGCGGCCGTGCTCGCCACGATGAGGATCGTCGCCGAGCTCGCGCCGCCCTTCCCCGTGCACGTGCTCCTCGGCGCCTGCGAGAACATGCCGGGCGGCCGCGCCTACAAGCCGAGCGACGTGCTCACCGCGTACAACGGGAAGACGGTCGAGGTGACGAACACGGACGCCGAGGGGCGCCTCGTGCTGGGCGACGTGCTCGCCTGGGGCGTCGACACGCTCGCGCCGGCGGCGGTGGTGGACGTCGCCACCCTGACCGGCGCCTGCGTCGTCGCGCTCGGCCAAACCACGGGTGGCGTCTTCGGGCCCGACGGCGACGCCGTGGACGCGGTTCTCGCCGCCGCGCGGGCCGCGGGCGAGGACTTCTGGCGGCTGCCGATGACCGAGGCGGTGAAGGAGACGCTCAAGAGCGACGTCGCCGACATGAAGAACACCGGCGAGCGGTGGGGCGGCGCCATCGCGGCGGCGCACTTCCTCCGCGAGTTCACCGGCGAGACGCCCTGGGCGCACCTCGACATCGCAGGGCCGTCGCACAGCGGGAAGGAGCGCGGCTACGTGGGCAAGGGCGGCACCGGCGTCGCGGTCCGGACGCTGGTCGAGCTGGTGCGCTCGTGGCGACCCCCGCACGCCGCGGCGCGGACGCGCGGACGGCGCCCGAGGCCGGCGGCGTGACCGCCCAGGACGAGCTCTCGCTCCTCCTCAGGCCCGCCGCGGGCGGGCTCTACGTCGTCTCGACGGGGCGCGAGGAGCAGCTCCTCGTGCAGCGGCGCATCTACGGCGGCGCGAGCGAGAACGACGTCGCCGCTCGCTGGCGCGAGGCGCTCGCGAGGGCGCCGGGCGCCCGGGCCTTCCTCATCGGGATCCCCTCCGACGTCGGCGCGGGCTTCCTGCGCGGCGCCAACATGGGCCCGCAGGCGATCCGGTCGCGGCTCGTCGAGGAGGACCCCGGGTTCTTCTCGCGCGCCGCGGCGCGCGGCGTCGTGGACGTGGGCGACGTGTTCGTCGTCCCGCAGCTCCTCCACGATGACATGCTCTCCGAGGCGCAGAAGGCGGCCACCCGCGCTGCCATCTACCCGGCCGTCCCCGAGCCGGAGCGGGCACGCCTCCCCGTCTCGCCCCTCTCGATGGCGGAGCGCGCGATCGAGCTCCTGCTCGCCCAGAGCCCGGGCGCGGCGCTGCTCGTGCTCGGCGGCGACCACTCCTGCGCCTGGCCCGCGGTGAAGGCGCTGGCGGCGGTGCACCCGAAGCTCGGCGTCGTGCAGGTCGACGCGCACACCGACCTGCTCGAGGAGCGGCTCGGGGTGCGCTACTGCTTCGGGACGTGGTCGTACCACGCCAACGAGCTGCTCGGCCGCGGCGGGCGCCTCGTGCAGGTGGGCATCCGCGCCTCGCGCCGCGACCGCGCGCACTGGGAGGCGAGGTACGGCGTGCGCCAGCTCTGGGCGAAGGACGTGCGCGCCGATCCAGCGCGCGCGCTCGACGAGGTGGTCGCGCTGGTCCGGCAGGCCGGCGTGGAGCAGGTCTACTTCTCGAATGACATCGACGGCACGGACGAGGCGGCCGCGAAGGCGACCGGCACGCCGGAACCGGACGGGCTCGAGGCGGACTTCGTCGCGGAGCTCGTCCGCCGGCTCGGACGCGAGGTGGGCCTCGCCGGCGGCGACGTGATGGAGGTCGCGCCGCCCCTGGCGCACGGCGACGGAGAGCCGGAGCGCACCCTCGCGCTCGCGGCTCGCTACCTCCGCGAGACCATGGCCGCCGCCCTCGGCGGGAGTATTTAGCGCTGGAAAAGGAAGCGGCCCGGAGCTTTCGCCCGGGCCGCATCGCTGCGTCTGCTCGAGGTCGGCTTACGCCTTGACCTTCGCCTCGGCCGCCTCGTGCGCCGGGACGGCGCCCGCGAGCACCGAGACCGCCGCGCCCGCGGCCGCGCCGCCGACCGCGAAGAGCCCGCCCACGCCGACGACGCCGAGCACCATCCCGAAGACGATGAGCGCGCGGACGAGGAAGGTAGCCTTCACCGGCGTCCCGAAGATGCCGCCCGCGAGCAGCACGCCCGCGTAGCCGCCGTAGAGGAGCGAGGGGAGGAGCGCCAGGGCGAGGAAGAGGGCGAGACCGACGGCGGCACCGATCAGCGTGTAGGACTTGCGGTTCATGGCGTTCTCCTGTGCTTCGTTGTCCTGCGAGGTTGTGGCGACCGACTGCTTTCGTTGGGCGTCCTTCGTTTCCGCGTCGGCCACCCGCCAGGACGAGATTGCACTTCGCTTGCCACCTCGCGATGAGCGCGTTTCGCGGGGTTGCACGATCGCGCTGTCGGAATCCGCCGACGCGCTGCTCGAAACACCCGACAGGGCCCGAAGCGCTCCATCGCACACAAGGAAACGGCCCGGAGCTTTCGCCCCGGGCCGCGTGGGTCCCGCGTTCGAGCGGAACCTGTCAGCTCGCGCCGTGCTCCTTCGCCTTCGCCGCCGGGGCCGCAGAGGCGAGGATGGAGAGGGCCGCGCCGGCCGCCGCGCCAGCGACGGCGAAGAGCGAGGCGACGGAGGTCACGCCCATCACCATCCCGAAGACGATGAGGCCGCGCACCGCCAGCGTCGCCTTGACCGGGTTCCCGAAGATGCCGCCCGCGAGCAGCACGCCCGCGTAGCCGCCGTAGAGGAGAGAAGGGAGGAGCGCCAGGGCGAAGAAGAGGGCGAGACCGACGCCGGCGCCGACGAGGGTGGGAGTCCTGCGGTTCGTGGTCGTCATGGCGTTCTCCTGGTGCTCGGGTTCGCTTCGTCCAGCCGCTCCCGGAGATTGCATCGGGGCTGCCATCGCGCCGTGGCGCTCTTTCCGCGAGGTTGCGAGGCGCCCTGTCGGGAACCGCCGACGGGATCGTCACCAACCGCGACAATCACCATCGGGCGAGCGCAGATGAGGCCGGCGGGAGCGAGCGGGCTGGGGGCGGCGAAGGCGGCTCCCCAAGCTCAATGGATGCGGGGAAGGAGCGGCAACCCTGCGACGATGTGCGCTTCCGCACGGGCGAGGACGTCGAGCCGGGTGCGCGCTTCTGCCGCACCCGCGCGCGCGGTCGCGAGATCGACGAAGAGGCGCTCGTGACCGGCCTCGGCCTGGGCGAGCCGCACGTACAGCTCTTGGAGGCGACCGGGCGGGAGCGCGGCGGCGAGGAGCGCGAGCCGCTCGCAGCTGCGCGCCTCGATGAGGGCGCCCACCAGCAAGCGATCGACGAGGCGTCCCGCCCCGGATCGGATCTCCCGCAGGAGGGCCTGCGCATACGGGTCGCCGTCGTCGGGCGGCAGGGATGCGCCGCGCCGGGCGAGCTCGTTCAGCACGGCGAGGAAGTGCTGCTGCTCCTCCTGTGCGAGCCGCGCGAGCGCGCGGACGAGGGTGGGCTCCGCGGGGTGGTCCGCGATGAGCTTCAGGGCGGTCGCCGCCGCCTTCTTCTCGCAGTGGGCGTGATCCCCCAGCGTTCGGTCGAGGTCGGCGAGCGCGACGTCGGCCCAGCGCGGATCGGTGGCGGAGCGGAGGATCGACACCGCGCTCACGTAACGGCGACGAGGCGCTCGAGCACCTCCTGCCGCAGGATGGCCGGGGCGCGCGCGATGCGCGACAGCGAGAAGCCCGCGAGGAGGTCCCGCGCGCGCAGCGACTCGCCCTCCGCCGCGAGGCCCGACAGCGCCGCCAGGAGCCCCGTCACCGCGCGCGGGTCGGCGCCGCGCTGGCGCAGCTCGCCGAGCGAGAGCGCGCCGTGACGCTTCGCGAGGCGCGCGCCGTCGGCGCCGGCCACGAGTGGCACGTGCGCGAAGCGCGGCGGGGCGAGCCCGAGGGCGCGGTAGAGGAGGAGCTGGCGGGCTGTCGAGGGGAGGAGGTCGTCGCCGCGCACGACCTCCTCCATCCCCATCGCCGCGTCGTCCACCACGACCGCGAGCTGGTAGGCGGCGACGCCGTCCGCGCGCGCCACGACGAAGTCCCCGGTCTCCGCGGCGACGTCGAAGGCGCAGGCGCCGTGCACCGCGTCCTCGAAGCTCACCGGGCCGGCGGGGACGAGGAAGCGCCACGCGGGCGGGCGCCGCGCGCTCCTGGCCGCCACCTCCGCGGGCGCGAGCAGCCGGCACGTGCCGGGATAGCGCGGCCCCTCCTCCCCCGCGTGCGGCGCCTGCGACGCCGCCGTGATCTCGGCGCGTGAGCAGAAGCAGGGGTAGACGCGGCCGGCCGCCCTGAGCCGCTCGAGCGCGGCGTCGTAGCGCGGGCGCCGCTCCGACTGGCGGTACGGGCCGCTCGAGCCGCCCACGTCCGGGCCTTCGTCCCAGTCGAGGCCGAGCCAGCGGAGCTCGTCGAGGATGCGCGCCTCGAGCCCTGGCCGGACGCGGGGACCGTCGAGGTCCTCCACCCGCATGACGAACGAGGCGCCCTCCGCCCGCGCCGCGAGCCAGGCGAGGAGCCCCGTGCGCGCGTTGCCGAGGTGGAGGGGCCCCGTGGGGCTCGGGGCGAAGCGGCCGCGGGAGCGCGACACGGGCACGGAATCTATCATGTACACAAAATCCCCTTGTTTCGCGCGGACCGGGACCGCACTCTCACCGACACATGCGCCAGGCCGGCTGCCTCATCCCGCTCTTCTCGATCCGCTCGCCCACGGGCTGGGGCCTCGGCGAGATCCCGGATCTCGTCCCCTTCTCGCGCTGGGCGGCCTCCGCCGGCTTCTCCGTCGTGCAGGTGCTCCCGGTGCACGAGGCGTCCCGGGGACAGTCGAGCCCCTACGCCGCTCTCTCGGCGTTCTCGATCGACCCGGTCTACGTCGCGGTGGACGCGCTCGAGGACTTCGAGGCCGCCGGGGGGCGTGACGCGCTCACGCCGGAGGAGCAGGAGGAGCTCGCGGCCCTCCGGATCGTGCCAGCGGTCCCCTGGTCGCGCGTCCGGACGATGAAGGAGCGGGCACTCGGCCTCGCCTTCCAGTCGTTCGTCGACGTGGAGTGGAAGCGCGGCTCGACGCGCGCCCGCCAGCTCGACGCATACGCGCGCGAGCACGCGAGCTGGCTCGACGAGTACGCGCTCTTCGTGGCGCTCCACGACGACCGGCACGGCGGGAGGCCGTGGACCGAGTGGGGGCGCCCGCTGCGCGATCGCGATCCGGGCGCGCTCGCCGCCGCCCGCGCCGAGCACTCGGAGCGCCTCCTCTACCACGTGTGGCTGCAGTGGCAGCTCGATCTGCAGTGGCACGCCGCCCGCCGGGCCGCCAACGCCGCCGGCGTGGAGCTCATGGGCGATCTGCCCTTCATGGTCGCCACCGACTCCGCCGACGTCTGGTCGCGGCCGTTCGACTTCCGGCTCGACGCGCGGGTGGGCGTCCCGCCCGACGCCTTCAGCGACACCGGCCAGGACTGGGGCCTGCCCGTCTACCGCTGGGACGTCATGGAGAAGAACGGATACCAGTGGATGAACGAGCGCGCGCGGCGGAGCGCGGACCTGTACGGGCTCTACCGCGTCGACCACGTGGTCGGGCTCTACCGGACGTTCTACCGGACGAACGGCGGCGCGGAGGGCGCCTTCACTCCACCGACGGAGCCCGAGCAGATCCGGAACGGCGAGAAGCTGATGGAGATCTTCTCGCAGGGCGCTCGCGTCATCGCCGAGGACCTCGGCACGGTGCCCGACTTCGTCCGCGCTTCGCTCACCCGCTGCGGCATCCCGGGCTACCGCATCCTGCGCTGGGAGCGGGAGTGGGAGGAGGAGGGCGCACCGTTCCGCGACCCGGCCGCCTGGCCCGCGCTCTCGGTGGGCACGACCGGCACCCACGACACCGACTCGCTCGCGGACTGGTACGACGCCATGGACGCGGCCGAGCGGCATGCGTTCCTCCAGATCCCGGGGCTGGCGCGGCTCCGCGAGCGCGCCCCGAGCCGTTTCGACACCGGGGTCCGGGACGAGATCCTCGAGGTCGTCTACCGCTCCGGGTCGGAGCTCGCGCTCTTGCCCTTCCAGGATGCGCTCGGCTCGCGCGAACGGGTGAACGTGCCCGGGACCATGAACGAGTGGAACTGGTCGTACCGGATGCCGCTCGAGATCGCGGCGCTTGCCGGCGATCTCGGCACGGCCGAGCGCCTGCGGGGCCTTGCGGCGCGGTCGGGGCGCCTCACCGTGTAACGGGTGAGCGGCAGGGCGGGGGAGAGCACGGGCGGGGGCCTCGCCGGGGCACTCTACGAGGACGTGAAGAGGGCGGTCCGGGAGGGGCGCGCCGCGACGCGCCGGCCGGCCTCGACCTACCGCCTCCAGCTCACGAGCGGCTTCGGCTTCGACGACGCCGCCGCGGTCGTCCCGTACCTGCACCAGCTCGGCGTCACGGACGTCTACCTCTCGCCCATCCTGGCCGCCGCGCCGGGCTCGACGCACGGCTACGACGTCGTGGATCACGGCCGCCTCAATCCCGAGCTCGGCGGCGAGGCGGCGTACGCGCGGCTGTGCGACGCGCTCGCGAAGCACGGCATGAGCCAGCTCGTCGACTTCGTCCCCAACCACATGGGCGTCGGCCCGCAGAACGCCTGGTGGATGGAGGTGCTCGAGAACGGGCCGAGCTCGCGCTACGCCTACTTCTTCGACGTGGATTGGCGGCCCATCAAGACCGAGCTCGAGAACAAGGTCCTCGTCCCCATCCTCGGCGACCAGTACGGCGTCGTCCTGGAGAACGGCGAGCTCCGGCTCGTGCGGGAGGGTGGCAGCTTCTTCATCACGTACTGGGACCACAGGTTCCCGGTCGCCCCCCGCTCGGTGCCGCAGGTCCTGCGACACCGCCTCGAGGAGCTCCGCGACAAGCTCGGGCCCGAGGAGCCGAGCGTGTGGGAGCTGGAGAGCATCTGCACCTCGCTCGAGAAGCTGGCGCCGAGATCGGAGACGGACGCCGCCAAGGTCGCGGAGCGCGCGCGAGAGAAGGAGGTCGCGAAGCGGCGCCTCCACGCGCTCTGCGACGCGTCGGACGGCGTGCGCGAGCACGTCGACGCGAACGTCGCGATCTTCAATGGGCGCCGGGGCGAGCCGCGCAGCTTCGACCTGCTCGACAGGCTGCTCGACTCGCAGGCCTACCGGCTCGCGCACTGGCGCGTCGCCGGCGAGGAGATCAACTACCGCCGCTTCTTCGACGTGAACGGCCTCGCCGCCATCCGCATGGAGGACGAGCGCGTCTTCGACGAGGCGCATCGCCTCGCCCTGCGGCTCGTCCGCGAGGGCACGATCGTCGGCCTCCGCATCGACCACCCGGACGGCCTCTACGACCCGACCACCTACTTCCGGCGCCTGCAGGCCTCCGCGCTGGTGGAGCACGGGCGGGCGCTCGCGGAGGCGCGCGGCGCGCGGCTCGACGACGCGACGGAGCGCGACCTGCGGGGCCGCCTGGAGGCGGGGCTCGCGGCGAACGAGCTGCCGCCGCGGCCGCTCTACGTCGTGGCCGAGAAGATCCTCGCCTCGGGGGAGCGCATCCCCGAGCCGTGGGCCATCGACGGCACCACAGGCTACGAGTTCCTGTCGGCGGCGAGCGCCCTGTTCGTGGACGGCTCCGCCGAGGAGAGCTTCACCGAGGCGTACGCGCGGTTCACGGGGCTGCGGACGAGCTTCGACGACATCGCCTACGAGAAGAAGCGGGTCATCACCTCCTCCTCGATGGCGAGCGAGATCAACATGCTCGCGCGGCGCCTCAACCGCATCAGCGAGACGAACCGGCGGACGCGCGACTTCACGCTGAACGAGCTCCGGCGCGCGCTCGTCGAGTTCGTCGCGAACTTCCCCGTCTACCGCACCTACGTCGCGCCCGGCTGCCCGGTGGACGAGCGCGATCGCCAGTACGTCGAGACGACGGTCCGGCGCGCGCGGCGCCGCAGCCCCGTCACCGACCCCTCCATCTTCGAGTTCCTGCGCGACGTCATCCTGCTGCGCTTCCCCGACGGCCTCTCCGCGACCGAGAAGGCGGAGTGGCTCGAGTTCACCCTGAAGCTGCAGCAGGTGACGGGGCCGGTCACGGCGAAGGCGCTCGAGGACACCTCGTTCTACGTCTACGACCGGCTCGTCTCGCTCAACGAGGTCGGCGGCGACCCGCGCGAGTTCGGGACCTCGCCGCAGGCGTTCCACGAGCTGAACGCGCTCCGCCTCGAGCGCTGGCCGGGCTCGCTCGCGGCGACCTCCACCCATGACTCGAAGCGGAGCGAGGACGTGCGGGCACGCATCGCGGCGCTCACGGAGGCCCCGCGCGACTGGCGCGCCCTCCTCGCGCGCTGGGCGCGGCAGAACCGCCGCTTCCGCGCCGAGGTGGACGGCGAGCCCGCCCCCGATCGCAATGACGAGATCCTGCTCTACCAGACGCTCGTCGGCACCTTCCCCGAGCCGGCGCCGAAGGCCGACACCGACGCCTGGCGGACGTACGCAGGCCGCGTCACCTCGTACATGCAGAAGGCCATCCGCGAGGCGAAGGTCCACACGAGCTGGACCAACGTCGACGCGGAGTACGAGGAGGCCGTCAGGCGCTTCACGGAGGGCATCCTCGCGTCGCCCGAGTTCATGGAGAGCTTCGTCCCGTTCGCGCGCCGCATGGCCGCCGCGGGCCGGATCTCCTCGCTCGCGCAGGTCGCGCTGAAGCTCGCCTCGCCCGGCCCTTGCGACGTCTACCAGGGGAGCGAGCTGTGGGACCTCTCGCTCGTCGATCCCGACAACCGGCGCCCGGTGGACTTCGCGCGCCGCGCGAAGCTCCTCGACGAGCTGCGCCGGCGCGTCGCGGAGGGGCCCTCGGAGCGCGCCGCGCTCGCCCGCGAGGTGTCGCAGCCGGACGGGCTCCTCGACGGCCGCGCGAAGCTCCTCCTGCTCCGCGAGGGGCTGCGCCTGCGGCGCGACGACCCCGACCTGTTCCTGCGCGGCGATTACGTGCCGCTCGCGGCGGAGGGCGCGCTCGCGGATCGCGTCGTCGCGTTCGCGCGGCGCCTCGAGCGGCGCGCGTTCGTCTGCGTCGTGCCGCGCCTGGCGCTCGGCATCCTCGAGGAGCCCGGCGGCGCGCCCTGGCAGGGACGGGTCGCGCTGCCGCAGGGCTTCCCGCGCGATCTGCGCGACGCGGTCACCGGCGCGCGGCGGCACGGCACCGAGCTCGATCTCGCCGATCTCTTCGCCGGGTTCCCGGTCGCGCTGCTCGTCTCGGTCCACGAGGGGTGATCCGCCCGCCTTGCGGGGGAGGGCCGGGGAGAGGGGTGTCGGCCGCCCGAAGCGCGATTACTCCCATCCCATGAAGCCCGTCCGCGTCTACCTCGTCCGGCACGGAAAGGCGGAGAAGCAGGCGGCGCACGGCGACGCCGCGCGGCGGCTCACGCCCGAGGGGCGGGCGCGGTTCACGGCCTTCGCCGAGCAGCTGGCGCCGAAGCTCGAGATCGCGCGCGTCGTGTCGAGCCCGTTCGCCCGCGCCCGCGAGACCGCGCAGATCCTGGCCGCCGCCACCGGCGCGCGCCTCGAGGAGTCGGGCGAGCTCGCCTCGGGCACCTCCAGCGGCCGCGAGCTGCTGGCGCTCGCGCGCCGGGGAGGGGATGGCGTCGCGCTGGTGGGGCACAACCCGGAGCTGGAGGAGGCCATCGCCCTCGCCGCGGGCGCCGAGCAGAAGGTCCGCCCCGGGACCATCGCCGCCATCGACCTCCTCGACCGCGGCGAGGCGCTGGCCTGGATCGAGGCGCCTGCCAAGGAGTGAGCGCGCCGGACGCGGTTGCATCCGGTGGCGGGCGGCGCCAGGGTCTGCAAGAGCCCCCTTGATCTCGCCGGCCGCCCCGGGCGATCTTGCCGCCGCCCCCTCCGGAGGAATGCCCTTGCCGACCGCGAGCAGAGAGCTCACCGCGAAGTGCGTCAACACCATCCGCATGCTCGCCGCCGACGCCGTCCAGCAGGCGAACAGCGGCCACCCCGGCATGCCCATGGGCGCCGCCGAGATGGCGTTCGTCCTCTGGACGCGCCACCTCCGCTTCGACCCCAGCGAGCCGCGCTGGCTCGGCCGCGATCGCTTCATCCTGTCCGCGGGCCACGGGTCGATGCTGCTCTACTCCATGCTCCATCTGTCAGGGTACGATCTCGGCCTCGACGACCTCCGCCACTTCCGCCAGCTCCATTCGCGCACGCCGGGTCACCCGGAGTTCCACTTCACGCCGGGCGTGGAGGTGACGAGCGGCCCGCTCGGCCAGGGCTTCGCGAACGGCGTCGGATTCGCGCTCGGCCAGGCCATGCTCTCGGCGAAGCTCGGCCGGGGCAATCCCCTCGAGGACCACTTCGTCTACGCGATCTGCAGCGACGGCGACCTCATGGAAGGCGTCTCGTCGGAGGCGGCGAGCTTCGCCGGCCACCACAGGCTCGGGCGGCTCGTCTACCTCTACGACGACAACGGCATCACCATCGACGGCCAGACCAGCATCACCTTCACCGAGGACGTGACGCGGCGCTTCGAGGCCTACGGCTGGCACGTGCAGTCGGTGGACGGCCACGACATGCAGGGCATCTCGCGCGCCCTCGACGCGGCCAAGGCCGAGCTCGGCCGCCCGAGCCTCATCCGGGTGAAGACGGTCATCGGCTTCGGCGCGCCCAAGAAGGCGGGCACGCCGGGCGTGCACGGCGCCGCCCTCGGCGAGGAGGAGCTGGCGGCCACGAAGAAGAACCTGGGCTGGCCGGAGAGCCCGCGCTTCCTCGTGCCCGACGACGTGCGCGCCTACTGGGACGAGGTGCAGGAGGAGAAGCGCGCGCTTCGCGCGGCATGGGAGGATCGGGCGAGGGCGTGGCGAGCCGCGAACGCGGAGAGGGCCGCGCTCCTCGACGCGCACCTCGAGCGCCGCGTCCCCGCGGACCTGCGCCAGAAGCTGCTCGACGGCGCGGACGCGGCCGACGCCACGCGCAAGCTCTCGCAGGCGGTGCTCCAGAAGGCGGCCGCGCTCGTCCCGGCGCTGGCGGGCGGCTCGGCGGACCTCGCCGAGTCGAACCTCACCGACATCAAGGGCGCCGGCGGCGTGAAGGCGGGCGACTACGCGGGCCGCAACGTCCACTACGGAATCCGCGAGCACGCGATGGGCGCCATCACGAACGGCCTCGCGTACGACGGGCTCTTCATCCCGTTCGGCGCCACGTTCCTCATCTTCTCCGACTACATGCGACCGCCGGTGCGGCTCGCCGCGCTCTCGGGCCTCCAGAGCATCTTCGTCTGGACGCACGACTCGATCTTCCTCGGCGAGGACGGGCCGACGCACCAGCCCGTCGAGCAGCTCGGGGCGCTGCGCGCCATCCCCCAGCTCCACGTGGTCCGTCCCGCCGACGGCCTCGAGACCGCCGCCGCCTGGGCGCACGCGCTCGAGCGGAGGGACGGGCCGACCGCGCTCGTGCTCACGCGGCAGAAGCTGCCGAAGCTGACGCGCTCGTCGTCCGACACCGCCGGCCTGTTCCGGGGCGGGTACGTCCTGCACGAGGCGCCCGGCGCCACCGTGACCATCGTCGCCACGGGGTCGGAGGTCGGGGCGGCCCAGGGCGCGCTGCCGCTCCTCGCGGCGAAGGGCATCCAGGCGCGGCTCGTCTCGATGCCGTGCCTCCAGTGCTTCGACGCGCAGCCGGCGGCGTACCGCGAGGCCGTGCTCCCGGCGGCGCACCGCATCGCTGTGGTCGAGGCGGCGCGCGGGCTCGAGTGGTGGCGCTTCGCCGGGAAGGACGGGCTCGTGATCGGGATCGACCGCTTCGGGGCGAGCGCGCCGGAGAAGGCGCTCGTCGAGGAGTTCGGCTTCACGCCCGCGAAGATCGCCGAGAAGATCGAGCGCTGGCTCTCGCAGTAGCCGGAAACACGAACGGCTCCGCCGCGCGATCGCGAGCGGCGATCGCGCCACGCGGAGCCGCGCGGAGCTGTCCCGGCGCTCGCGCCGGGGACGTCGAGCGCTAGCGGGCGACGACGGCGGGCTGCGACACCCCGGGCTGCGGCTGTGCCGGCGCGACCGGGCGCGGCTCGATCCGTTCTCCCTTGGCGAGCATCTTCAGCGACAGCGAGAGCAGGCTCGCGAGCAGCTCGCCCGAGCCCGGGACGTCGAGCTTGCGGTAGATCCGCTTGCGGCGCGCCCGGATGGTCTCGGGCGAGACGCCGGCAGCGGCCGCGGAGTCCTTGCACGCGAAGCCCTGAGCGATGCGCAGCACCTCGGCGCGCTCGGCGGGCGTGAGGGTCGTGCCCTCGAGGAACTTGGCAGCGAACGGCGTCAGGATCTCGATATCGATCTGAGGCATCTTCATGTCCTTCCACTTGTGGCCCGCGTGAGAGCCAGCTCACCGAACGTCCGGTCCGCCGGGCGCGTGTTCCTGGGGCGCGCCCCTTCTCGGCCGTCTGTCTCCGGCGACAGGGACGATGATAACGTCCCGTGAGGTTGCCAACCCCCTTCCCGGCTTTTCAGATAAGCCCCGAACAGGACGCGGTTTTTGTCCCACCTGTGACGCCTTGTCGCACATCGGCTCCTATATGGCGCTATATGGGGTGCCATATGGCTATCTGAGCCGAAAACGAAGTCTTACCAGGCCTGAAGGCCCGCATCCCCGGCCGGGTCAGTCGTCGTCCGACGCGGGGTCAGGCGCACGCCCCGGCAAGGGGCTGCTCGGTGCAGCCGGCGACGGCGGCCACGCCAGGTCCTCCTCGAAGTCGATCGACTGGAGGATGTCCTTCTGCTCGGCGCGATGTGCCCGGATCCGCGACGCGGAAGCCGCGAGCGCCGCACGCGCTTCGGGACCGGTGCGGCCGCGACCCTCCCCGTCGCGGAACGCGAGCACGGCCGCGAGCTGGCGCCACAGGGCCGCGTAGAACCGCTGCCCCGGATCGCGAAGCGTCGGCTCCAGCGCGGCCCACGGGATCTCCTGGTCGCCGAAGCGCGGCGGCAGGACGAGCGCCGACGGGCGCGCGAGGTCCGCGTCGCGGTCCACGAGCGCCGCCTGCGCCCTCGAGGTGAGCGGGAAGTCGGCGTCGAGGAGGGCGAAGCGGACGGCGTCGCCCTCCACGTCCACGCGGATGGCGCGATCGCCGAACGGCATGAGGAAGGGCGCAGGGGCGCCGCGCAAGAGCGCGACGAGCGCCTTGCGATCGACGGGATCGGCCGCGGGCGCGCTGCGCGGGGTGCGCGACTCGAGCACGTCGCGCAGCTGGTCCACCGCGACGACGACGTTGAGCGCCTGCGCGTCCTTGTAGCCGGCGTGGTAGACGCCGACGAGCTCGAGCTCGCCCGTCCGGCACGACACGGCGAGGACGGCGCTCCCCGAGTTGCCCGCGTTGAGCGGCGCGTCGATGGCGAAGTCCTCGTGGCTCCAGCCGCGCTCGTGGTCGGGCTGGCCGGTGCTGATGACGCGCCCGGTGTTGGACGCCGCGAACGCGCCCAGCGGGTACCCGCGCACCTGCACCGCGTTCCCCACCCGGAGCGCCGAGGAGCGCCCGATCCGGTAGGGCATCACCTTGAGCGGGTGCCGCGTCTTCAGCACCGCGAGGTCCAGCGCCTCGTCGGCGAGCACCTTCGTGAGCGGGACCTGCGACGCGTCGTCGTCGTCGCCTTCGCTCGAGACGATGCGGATCGTCTCGCGGACCTTGCGCGAGCCGGCGGGGACGCCGTCGACGTCGTCGGCCTCCGTCACGAGCGGGTGCTCCGCGACGTGCTCGTTCGTCGCGACGAACCACTCGCCGCCGACCGCCTTGTACGCGAAGCCGGTGCCGTGCCGGACGTGGCGCACGTAGCGCCGCCGGAGCTTGCCGCCCTTGCCGTAGTAGACGTGCTCGTACGTGGCGGTGGTGCGGATGCAGTAGGTGTAGCCCGCATCCGCCGACGCCTCGAAGACGCGCGTGTCCCGCGACATCCCGGTGAGGAAGTCGGCGTACTCGCCGGTGCAGAAGGGCGCCGGCTCCCGGGGGGACGCCGGCGGGGGAGCGGGCTTCGCGCCGGCCCCGAGCGCCGGAACCAGGACGAAGCAGGCGAACACGGCGCGCGCGAGGTGCATGGCGTCCGGGCCGAACGTAGTGCCGCGGCGTGCGGTCCGACACGGTGCCGTTGGGGTATCTCCTGTGCGAGTGACGTGCGTTGCGTCGACGCGCCGTCGCGACGGCCACCGCCGCAGCGCGGGCGCGGGCCTTCGCGTCTCGTGGGCGGGTCGATCCCAGGCGAGCCGGAGCGCGCGAACGTTCCCGGCGGGGCGGGCGGCGGGGGCGGCACGCGGCCGCGACGCCGAGGACCGCGAGAAAACCGCTGCGCACGCCCGGGAACTCTAGCATGCTCACGCGGTGCCCCCCCGCAGGATCGCGCTCGCGCAGGTGAACACGACGGTGGGCGACTTCGCCGGGAACGCGGCGAAGATCCGCGACGCCACCGCGCTCGCGCGCGCGGCCGGGGCGACGCTGGTCGTCTTCCCGGAGCTGGCGCTCTGCGGGTATCCCCCGCGCGATTTCCTCGACATGCCCGAGTTCCTGGCGCGCGCCGCCCGCACGCTCTCCGAGCTGGCCGCGCCCGCCGAGTGGTCGCGGGGCCTCTCGATCGTGATCGGCTTCCCCGAGGCGCCCGAGGGCGCGCCCCCGCCGGGCGTCTACAACGCCGCCGCGCTCGTCGAGGGCGGGCGCGTCACCGCGGTCGGACGGAAGTCGCTCCTGCCCACCTACGACGTCTTCGACGAGACGCGCTACTTCCTCGCCGCGCCGCACAGCACCGCCTCCCCGGCGGAGGGCGTCGGGCTGCGTCTCGGACTCTCCATCTGCGAGGACATCTGGAACGACAAGCGCTTCTGGCAGAAGCCGCGCTACGAGCGCGATCCCATCGCGGAGCTGCAGCAGGCGGGCGCGGCGCTGGTGGTGAACATCTCGGCGTCGCCCTACTCGCTCGGCAAGCCGGCGCTCCGCGAGCGCATGGTCGGGGCGGCGGCGGCGCGCCACGAGGTGCCCATCGCCTACGTGAACCAGGTGGGCGGCGACGACGCGCTGGTCTTCGACGGCGGGTCGATGCTCGTGGCGCGGGACGGCGCGGTGCTGGCGCGCGCGCCGCTCTTCGAGGAGGCCGTCGTGGTCGTCGGCGAGGACGGCTCCGCCCCCGAGGTGCGCCACTTCGCGGGCGCGGCGCTCCTCGCGCCGGGCGCACGTCCCGACGCGGACGCGGACGAGGTCTACCGCGCCCTCGTGCTGGGCCTGCGCGACTACGCCCGCAAGTGCGGGTTCCGGAGCGCCGTCATCGGCCTGTCGGGCGGCATCGACAGCGCGCTCACGGCGTGCCTCGCCGCCGAGGCGCTCGGCCCCGACCACGTCTTCGGGGTGGCGATGCCGTCCCGCTACTCCTCGTCGCACTCGCGCGAGGACGCCGCCGAGCTGGCGAGGAACCTGGGCGTCCGCTTCACCGAGATAGCCATCGAGCCGATGCACGCCGCGTCGGTCGCGACGCTCGACGCGGCGCTCGGCCATCCGCTCTGTGATCTCGCCGCCCAGAACGTGCAGGCGCGCATCCGCGGGCAGATCCTGATGGCCATCTCGAACGAGGAGGGCTCGCTCTGCCTCTCGACGGGCAACAAGAGCGAGCTCGCGGTGGGCTACTGCACGCTCTACGGCGACATGGCGGGCGGGCTCGCGGTCATCGGCGACGTGCCGAAGACGCTCGTCTACCGCGTGGCGCGCGCCGCCAACGCTCGCGCCGGGAGGGAGCTCGTCCCGGAGCGCACGTTCACGAAACCGCCCTCGGCGGAGCTGAGGCCCGACCAGACCGACCAGGACACCCTGCCGCCCTACGAGGAGCTCGACGACATCCTGGCGGCGTACATCGAGGATCGGCTCCCCTTCGAGGCCATCGTCGCGCGCGGCCACGCGCCGGAGATGGTGCGCCGCGTCCTGCGGATGGTCATCGCGAGCGAGTACAAGCGGCGCCAGGCGGCACCCGTCCTGAAGGTCACCGCCAAGGCGTTCGGCGAGGGGCGGCGGCTCCCCATCGCGCACGGCTACCGCTACTGACGGCATGGGAAACAAAGAGGACGACAAGGCGCGGCGGCGCCGGGCGAGCGGGGTCATCTCCCGGGAGTACCGCTTCGACGGGTACGCGCCGGGCACGCTCCGCCTCGACGAGGTGGATCTCTCGGCCACCGTCGACCGAGCGACCTACGAGAAGCGGCTCCTCGCGCTGCAGCGCGAGGTGTACCAGCTCCAGATCCGGAACTACCTCGAGGGCGGACGCGCCGTCGTCCTCTTCGAGGGGTGGGACGCGGCGGGCAAGGGCGGGGCGATCAAGCGGCTCACGGCGCTCATGGACCCGCGCGGCTTCAAGGTGTGGCCCATCGCGGCGCCGCGCGACGCCGAGCAGCGCAACCACTACCTGTGGCGTTTCTGGTACCGCCTCCCGGAGAAGGGGGAGGTCGCCGTCTTCGACCGGAGCTGGTACGGGCGCGTCCTCGTCGAGCGCGTGGAGGGCTTCGCGAAGGACCGCGAGTGGAAGCGCGCCTACGGCGAGATCAACGTGTTCGAGAAGATGCTCACCGACGACGGCGTCCGGTTGGCCAAGTTCTTCCTCCACATCGATCGCAAGACGCAGCTCTCGAGGTTCGAGGATCGCGAGACCGACCCGCTGAAGCGCTACAAGCTCTCGCCCGAGGACTGGCGGAACAGCAAGAAGCGAACCGACTACTCGGAGGCGATCCAGGACATGCTGGATGAGACCCATCGACCCGACGCGCCCTGGACGCTCGTCTCCGCCAACGACAAGAAGCACGCCCGCCTCGTCGTCCTCGACACCTGCGCCCGCCTCCTCCGCCCATGACCATCGCCCTCGCGCTGCGCTTCTTCCACATCCTGGCCGCCGCCCTCTGGATGGGCTCGGTCCTCTTCTGGCCGGGCGCGCTCCGCCGCGCCCTGGCCCTGGGCGCCCAGCACGCGCCGCCCGCCCTCGCCCAGGCGCGGGTCGGCCTCGGGCTCGACCTCGGCGCCGGGCTCGCGACGCTCGTGACCGGGCTCGTCTACGCGTCGCCCGTCGGCATCGTCCCCGTGCCGCCCCTCGTCTTCGTGGGCCTCGCGCTGGCGCTCGTCCGGCTCGCCCTGCTCTTCGCGATCGCGCGGCCCGCGCTCCGGCGCGCGGGCGCCGCCGTGGCCGCCGGCGACCTCGACGGCGCGCGCGCCGCCGCGAAGCGCTTCGCTCCGTACGCGGGGAGCGCGCACCTCCTGTGGCTCCTCGCGCTCGTGACGATGGTCTTCGCGCCGTGACGGGGTGGGTGCGCCGCGCCCGGCGCCCCTTCGCTGTCGCACACGCACGCACAACCGGTGACGGCCCCGGGTGGGCCAACTGACCCCGATCAGGGACCGCGATCCACTCTGCGTGCAGGATGTCCCTCGTTGATGAGACGGGGGGTCTCATGGACTGTCCGAAGCTTTGCGATTGTCCCTTGGTCGCGGCTCACGCGCTCGACGCCGCGGGGACGTACCTCGCGAGCCGCTACTGCCAGGGTGATTACCACGAGTGCATGCGGCGCCAGCGCTTGCACGCCGCGCTCGAGCGCCAGGCGCGCGCCGCCGAGGCCGTCCGAGCGACGCGCCCGGACTGATCAGATCCAGCGCAGGGCCGCGGCGACGAAGAGCCACACGGGCGCGCCGGCGAGCAGGAGCAGGATCCAGGCGATGTCGTAGAGGCGCCGGCGGCGCGGGTCGCGCGCGCGGCGGGCGAGCAGGTGGACGAGGCCGGCGGCGGCTCCGATGAGGAGCAGCGGCAGGTAGAGGCGCAGCGCGTCCGCGACGTGGCTGCGCGCCATCAGACTCGCCTTTCGTCGTCTGTCATGCTCGCCCAGCGATTCATAGGCGAGTCTGAGGGATTTCCGGGCTTGCGATGCTTCGCGTCGCAAGCCCTCGAACTGGGGGGAGCGAGGGCCGCTCCCCCCAGACCCCCCACCCGGAACCCCGAAAGAAAGAGCGAGGCACGAATCACACCTGCATCACTTCCTTCTCCTTGGCGGCGACCATCTCGTCGATCTTCTTCACGCCGTCGTCCGTCTCCTTCTGCACCTTCTCCATCGCCTTCTTGGCCTCGTCGGCCGAGACGTCGCCGTCCTTCTCCGCCTGCTCGAGCAGCTCCTTCGCGTCGCGGCGCTCGTTGCGCACGGCGAGCTTCTGCTCCTCGCCCTTGTGCTTCACCTGCTTCACGATCTCCTTGCGTCGCTCCTCGGTCAGCGCCGGGACGGGGACGCGGACGAGGTCCTTGTCGGACATCGGGTTCAGCCCGATGTTCGCCTCGCGGATCGCCTTCTCGATGGCGGGGATGAGGCTCTTCTCCCACGGCTTCACCGTGATGAGCCGCGCGTCGGCCACCGCCAGCGTCGCCACGTTGTTGAGCGGCGTGGCCGTGCCGTAGTAGTCGACCTTGACGCTGTCGAGCAGGTGGAGCGAGGCGCGCCCGGTGCGCACGCTCATGAGCTCCTGGCGGAAGTGGTCGAGCGTCTTGTGGATGCGGGCGTGCTGGTCCTTGAGGATGTCGTCGGCCACGCTCATGCGAACCTCCTTGGCTCACCCCGCGGCGCGGGTGTGGGCCTTGCCGACCGTCGTGCCGATGTCCTCGCCCGTGACGACCCGGCGGATGTTGCCGCGGTGCGTGAGGTCGAACACCACGATCGGGAGATCGTTGTCCATGCAGAGGCTGATGGCGGTCGAGTCCATCACCTTCAAGTTCTTCTTGAGCACGTCGATGTACGAGAGCGTGCGGAACTTCGTCGCGGCCGCGTTCTTCTTGGGGTCGTCGGTGTAGACGCCGTCGACCTTGGTCGCCTTGAGCAGCACGTCCGCGTGGATCTCCATCGCGCGCAGCGAGGCGGCGGTGTCGGTCGTGAAGTACGGGTTGCCGGTGCCCGCGGCGAAGATGACGACGCGGCCCTTCTCGAGGTGCCGGATGGCGCGCCGCCGGATGTACGGCTCGGCCACCTGGTGCATCTCGATGGCGGATTGGATCCGCGTCTGAACGCCCATCTTCTCGAAGGCGTCCTGCAGCGCCATGGAGTTGATGACGGTCGCGAGCATGCCCATGTAGTCGGCGCTCGAGCGGTCCATCCCCTCCGTCGCGCCGGAGACGCCGCGGAAGATGTTGCCGCCGCCGATCGTGAGCGCCACCTCGACGCCCAGCTCGACGACGTCCTTCACGTCCTGTGCGATGGCGGTGAGCGTCTTCGGCGAGATGCCGTACTTCCCGTCGCCCATCAGCGCCTCCCCCGACAGCTTGAGGAGGATGCGCTTGTACCGGGCCCTCTGCTTGTCGGGTCGCTCGCTGGACATGATCGGCGCGTTCTACCTCAGCGCGCCTGACCGTTCAAGGCGCGCCGGACGAGCGATCTTACACGAACGGCGCGCGCTTGCACCGCGAGGGCGTCACTCGTGCGGCGTCTCGGGCGCGCGCGGCGCGGCCCCTGCGCTCCCGCCGCGGCGACGGCGACGGCGACCGCCACGATGACGCCGGCGCCGTCTCCCCTCGCCGTCCGAGTCTGGCGCCCCGGCGGCCACGTCCGTCCCGGGCTCCGCCGCCCGCGCGCCGGGGCCCCGCCGGCCGTCGCGCTCGACCGCGATCTCCTGCCTCGCCGCGCCTCCGCCGTGGGGCCGCTCGTGCCCGGACGAGCGCTCCTCGCCGTCGTGCCCCCGCTCGTGGTGGGGCGGTTCCGCCGCCCGCCAGCGCTCGAGGAGATCCGTCCCCTCCCCGGTGGCCGCCACCGTGATCTCGAGGAGCTGCAGCGCGTCCGTGAAGTAGGCCTGCGAGGTGATGCCGCGCTTGCGCCGCCGCTGGCCGCGGAAGGTGCGCTGCGAGCTGAGCGCGAGGCGCGTCCGCTCCGCGATGCGCCGCGGGAGGCGCGCCGTCGCGACGAGCTCCGCGAGGAACGCGTCGCGCTCGTCCGACTGCCCACCGGTCTCGCCGGCCGGGAGGTGCAGGAGGAGCGCGCCGAGGAGCACGGCCTCGCTCGGATCGCCCCCGTCCCGGACGAGCG
>Ga0137372_10000962_pt1 | contig 27754 bp, 19 predicted proteins | sample SagtaG_6_FD_104911 | JGI IMG/M metagenome (GOLD analysis project Ga0137372, IMG submission 104911) | Vadose zone soil microbial communities from Sagehorn Ranch, Mendocino, California, USA - Sage1_R_60_16 metaG | ecosystem: Environmental > Terrestrial > Soil > Vadose zone | place: USA...
CGCCGAAGCTGGCCACGGCATCCGCAACGTATTCGCCCTTCGTCTCGTTCTCCTCAATCACGTCGTGCGGGAGGCGCATGCTTCGGGACCGGATGATTTGCTGCGCGGCGTGGAAGTGCCTTCCCAGCACGCCGAGCATGTCCATCGCGGCGTGCGGTCTGCGCTGGATCAGCACAAAGATGTCGCTGCGGTCGACCTCGATGCAGACGCTCTCGACATTCGCCGTGGCGTCGGTCTGGTGCGGCGTCTGCTCCAGCATGGAGGCAAAGCCGAAGAAATCGCCGGGGCCGGGCTCTTCCAGCACCACCTCTTGATTGTCCTCATCCACGATGGTGACGCGCACGCTGCCGGAGATCATCACGTAGGCGGTTTGTCCCGGAGCGCCCATCTTGTAAATGCGCTGCCGTGGAGCAAAGGTCTTGACCTCAACCTGGCTGGCGAGAATGGAGATCTCCTCGTCGTCCAGGTTGGCAAAAAGGGGGACTTGCTTCAGCACATCGATGTCACACGGCATGCGAGACTCCACGCGTAGATTTTGTGCGAGCAGTTTAACTCGCGCCGCGAAATTCGGCACTCGGCGAACGTAAGGGCGGCGGATGTCCAACGAAAAGATGTCCAACGAATTTGTTACGGTCTTAGTCGGTGCACCGTAATCGTGACGGAGGAGGGCGCGGGATTCGCCGGAGGATTCAGCTGCGGCGTCACGGTCAGAGTGGCGTTGTCCACCAGCTTGGGCAGGTGCTCGGCGCAGGCCATCGCCAGCCCGGCCGCTGAGGTCGCCAGCGCGATCGCCAACAGCGCGAGCAGCGGCTTGTGGGATTTCCACCAAGCTTTCAGTTGGCTTGCCGGGGCGACTCTGCGCAGGCCGACACAGCCGCCCAGCAGCACCGCAAAGACCATCCCGCCGCGGGTCCAGGGGAGCGCAGGCGCACGGCCGGAGGCGATTGGCGAAGCGTTGATCGTCAGCACGCTCGAGCCGTTGGCTCCCGGCGTGAGCGCCACCATTGGAGCAACGCCAGTGATCGCCGGCGAGTCGAAAACCACCTGGAACGAGACCGCCCCCGTGTAGGTGTTCGACGCCACGTTGAGCGTTACCCCGCTCGATCCTCCGGCGAAGACCGAGAGCTCTGTCGCACTTGCTGTCATCGTTACAGGTGGTCCGGTTTGCAATTGCGGCGCGGCGACGTTGGCCCACCACATCGCCCAGGTGCTGAACGAATTGTTAGGCCCGGCGTATTCCTGGATCGTCCAGAAGTCCAGGTCGTTCACGGGATCGACCTGCGTGGCGCTGTAGTCGCCCCAGCGGTTGATGCCGAATGTGTCTTTTTTCACGTACGGGCCTTGCCCGGGCTGCATCAGGAACTCAGATCGCAGTGTGCCCGCAGGATCGCTCGCCGCGCGCAAGGCATAAGCTGCCGAAGCATACTCGGTGGACGCCATGCGGGAGTAGCCGACGCGCATGTCGCCGTTGGCGTTCACCGAAAGACTCGGGTAGGTGTAGAAGAACAGCCCACCCGGGTCCTGAAGCCGGCCGAACTGTTGCACCGCGCCATTGGTGCCCAACTGCCACCAGTCCACGGCGGAGATTGTGGGCGCGGAGGCCGGGACAAAGACCGTATGCGTCGTCCAGAGCGAACCGTTGCGGTAGACCACGGTGTTCAGGCGCGCGTCGAAGACGCCGATCTTCTCCGTGTCACCGAGCTGCGGCGCGAAGTTCTGAGGTACGGTGCTGGCCCAGGTATTGCTGGTGCTGGGAAACGCCAAGTTCAGGTTCAGCGACTCGGAGCCAACCGTGCCGGTGATGGTCGAGAGGCTCAACGATCCCACCCCGGAGCTGTTCCCGTTGAAGTTGGCCATCAAGTACATGGTGCCGACATTTGGGTCGTAGGTGAGCGCCGGTGTGAGGGTGAAATCGCTGGTGATGTTGCTCCACTCCACGGGCGGCTTGGCTCCCCCGGCATAAAGGTCGGCCTTGTCGAAGGCGTAGACCAGCGAGTAAATCCAGGGATTGCCGGACGTGTTGGCCACCTGGTTGCCGGTGACCACGATCCAGTTTTTGTTGAAGCCGATGCGAGGATGGTCAAAGCTGGTGTCGCTGGAATCGGAAAAGATCCGCCTCAGATACCAGGCGCCGGTCGGGTCTCCCGTCGCGCTCACCGCAAGCAGCATGGACGAGCCGGGCACGCCGTAGTTTCCCATGGACACAACGATCCACCGGTCGGCATACGGGTCATAGCGAACGCCAGGGTCCCAGGCAGGATTGACGTCAGGAAAAGCGGCGCTCCAGAAAGCATTGAGGCTGGTCGAGTGCAGTGAATGCCCCGCCCGGTCCTGGACCACCAACTGATCGTTGCTGGCTGAGACGACGTGATTGGGTCCGGCCGCGCCAGTTGTGTCCGGGGGATAGTTGCCGATCATCGGCTGCGCCTGGAAGGTGACGGAAGGCGCAGGCGAACTGAGCCCGTTGAAGCTCGCGGCCGGCGCAGCCTGAGCGCTGCTGATCGCGGGCTGCTTCGTGCGCGCGGAGGCCGGCAATTCGAAGACGGGCGAGAGGGCGACTCTTTTTTCTCTTTCTCCTCGGCGGCGGCAAGGCCGGCCGAAAACGCCGGCAACGCGGACATTCGTATGCGGGCCGTCTGCATGCGCGGATTGCGAATGGTGCGCAGCGTCGCCCAACCGGTGTTGAGGCTGAACAAAATCGAGACGACTAGGAGCGCCTTGCGCAGATGTTCGCTCATCGGATTCCCGCATTGCCTCCGAACATTTCGGGGAGTTGAGAGGGGCAGAATCAGAGCACGCGTACTGCTCTCAATTCATCAGATGCACAAGCGGATTCAGGGTCGGGAACGAATCAGCATTGGGGGAACTCAACTTGATAACGGTAGGAATTGAACCAACGGACATGTGCCTGTCGGGAGAACGCCCGGTAGTCGGCCCCGGCAATCCCCGATTGGTTTGCTTCGGTGATGCGATGCGGAGAGGGGAGATTTCGCTGGTCCTCAAGATCTGATCAGGCACCGCGTTTGCGCTTGCCGATGGTCATGCCAGGTTCTGCTTGTTTCGGTCTCACAGAGTCCCCGGCGCTCCATCTTTTAGGGTGCTGGGGCGAAGCGTCTGCCACAGCAGCGTTCCCACCGCGGGCATCACCGCAAAAAGCAGAAACGCGTGCCGGTAGTCGCGCTGGTCGAACATCCTGCCGATCAGGGGCATCAGCACCGCCACGGCAACCGACCAGGCTGCCACGCAGATGCCGGCGAGGAACCCGGGATTCGCATTGCGCTGCGCAGCCAGTCCCTGCGACAGCGAGAGCACCACGAACCCGCCACCAAGGAACATCGAGAAGAACAGCAGCGCCATCACCAACGGCAACGAGTGGGTGAAGGGAATCGCCGCCGCGTTCAGGCTCAACACGGAGAGCGTGGCGAAGACCAGCGCCGGATGACGCGCCAGCGTCGTTGACTTTCTGCCGGCCAATGCTCCGAACACGAGATAGCCGATCTCCCAGCCAAGCGGCGGAATCCACAGCAGGTGGCCGAGCGACGCCTGCGTCTGATGCAGTTCGCGGGAGAGAAACAGCGGCGCCGCATAGAGCCCGGCGGCCAGCGGCTGCGCGCCCAAGCCGTAGAGCACCGCGGTCGCAATCAGCAGGCGGCGGGGTCCCCAACAAGCCCGATTTTGGCTTGTTGGGGCAGGGTTCCATCGCCTCGGGTCCCATATCGGCGCTGCTTCCGGCAGAGCTTGTGCGGCGCTCGCATCTTCTGAGGCAATCTCGGCCGCATGTCGCCCGCGGCCTCTCAGCTTCGAACCAACCAAAGACGAGTTGATCAACCAGGCCCACACTACGATCCAGAAAATGCCCAGCGTTGCGGTAAACAGGAAGGCCGCTCGCCAGCCGAACGCGTTTGCCAGAGGAGTCACCACAATCGGCGTCACCGCCGCGCCCAACGCGCCTCCGCTGTAGGAGAGTCCCAGGCCCATGGAGCGCTTTTCCGGCGGAAGCGTTTCGGCAACCGTGGTGAGTCCCGCTGGGAATGTTGCACCCTCGCCCCATCCCAGCACGGCGCGGGCAAGGCAGAGCCCCGCCAGTCCATAAACCGCCGCGTGCGCTCCCGCAGCGAGCGACCATATTGCCACGGCAATCGAAATCGACCAGTACAGGCCGGCGCGGTCGATGGCGTATCCCCAGATCGGGTTGCCAATCGTATAGCAGATGCTGAAGGCCGAGACCGCCAGTCCGTACTGCTCGGCGCTGAGATGCAGGTCGGCGAGGATCGTTGGGCTGAGGATGCTGAGCACCGAACGGTCGATGTAGGAGATCAGCGATACACCCATCATCGCGAAGCAGGGCACCCAGTTCACGGCCTTCGCCGCAGGCGCCTCGGCTGTGATCCGCTCGGTGTTCGCGGCCTCGGTCGTGGTGCTCATGCGATCCTGGCCCTCAATGTTCCCCAGTGCATTCGCCTCAGCTATGCTTTTTCCAGTCTAACGGCGCAAATCTTGTATTCCGGCTGCTTCGAAACCGGATCCACCGCGTCAATCGTCATTAGATTGCACATACGGCCAGGGTCGTGCATGTGCACATTCACAAGCCCACGTGGAGAATCGTCCGTTACTCGCAGGCGGAAGGTCTGCGATCCTCTGCGAGAGATCACGCGAATGCTCTGACCGTCGGTGAAGCCCTGGGTTTTTGCATCCTCGGGATGCAGGTCCGCCGTAGCCTCCAGAGTGCGTTTCATCTCTTTCATGTTCCCGGTCATGGTCGCTGTGTGCCAGTGCTCGATGACGCGCGAGGTGGTGAAATAGAACGGGTACTCTGAATTCACCACTTCCTCCGGCGGCTGAAAGGGGCGCATCCAGACCACGGCGCGGCCATCCGGCCGGCCATAGAAATGGATGCGGGAGGGGTGATCGGCAGGGACATGAGGATCATCGCCTCTCACGTAGCGACGCTTCGTTCCGGGATGGTTTTCTGTGGGCAGCGGCCACAGGAGCCCATGCGATTTGCGCAGCCGCTCGCGCTTCATTCCGCTGAAGTCGTAGCCCGTTCCCTTGCACAGCGTAAGGATCTCCTCCCAGACATCGTCGGCGGAGCGGAAGTTGACCAAAGCACCGTGGCCCAGGCGGCGGCCGAAATCGCACAGAATTTCCAGGTCGGGCTTGGCCTCGCCCAGAGGCTCGACTGACTTCTGCAAAAACTGGTAGCGCCGTTCGGTGCAGCCGTACACGCCTTCCTTCTCTGCCCATAGGGCCGCCGGAAGCACGACTGAGGCCATCTCCGATGTGCGCGTAGGATGAAAGGCCTCGGAGACCACAAGAAACGTACTCCCGTTCTCGATCGCCTTTCGATATCGACCGACGTTGGGCAGCGACTGGCAGGGATTGGAGCACATGACATACATTGCCTTGAGTTTGCCGCTCTCCACCGCCTTGAACATGTCCATGGTGAACAGGCCCGGCTTTGCCTGGATGGTGCCCGGCGGAACGCCCCAGAGCTTTTCCATCTCCGCCCGGTGTTTCTCGTTGCCAATCAGGCGGCCATACGGCAGCGTGTGGGCCAGCGCGCCTCCATCGCGGACACCGCCGCAGGCGTTCGGCTGCCCGGTAAGCGACAGCGGTGTGGAACCGGGCACCCCGATCTTGCCGGTGATGAGATGGAGGTTGATGACCAGGTTGTTGACCCAGACGCCGCGCGTGCGCTGGTTCAATCCCATCGTCCAGAGCGACATGGCGGCCTTTCCCGGAGCGCCCACCCAGCGTGCCGCCTGTACGATGTCCTCGGCGCGGCAGTTCGCGATCTGTGCCGCTTTCTCCGGGGTGTGCTGTTTCAGCCACTCCTTGTAGTCGGCCCAGCTCTTGTTGACTTCCGTTCCCTCCCCAAAGGCAACGTGTTCGGCGATAAACTTCTCGTCCGCCATCCCCTCCTCGACCATCACGTGCGCCATCGCGTTCACGATTGCCAGATCGGTGCCGGGAACAAAGCTGAGATGCAGGTCCGCGGCGCGGGCCGTCAGGGTACGACGCGGGTCGGCGACAATAATCTTCACCGCGGGATTGGAACGTTTGCGGCGAAGGACCCTGTCCCATAAAACCGGGTGTGCCTCCGCCGTGTTGGAGCCGATGATGAAGAACACGTCGGCGTGGTCGAAGTCCTCGTAGCAGCCCATGGGCTCGTCTTTGCCGAATGCCTGGAGATAGCCCGCTACCGCAGATGCCATGCACAGCCTGGGATTGCCTTCCACATTGTTGGTGCGGATGCCCGCCTTGAACAGCTTGTTTGCGACGTAGGTCTCCTCGGTCAATCCCTGCCCGGAGCCGTAGAAGGAGACCGAGTCGGGTCCGAACTTCTCGATCGCCTCTCCAAACTTGGCGGCCACCAGAGTCATTGCCTCATCCCACGTGGCGCGCTCCAGCTTTCCATTCTTGCGCACCAGCGGATGCTGAAGGCGGTCGGGCGCATTCATGATCTGCGGCAGCAGGGCGCCTTTCATGCATAGCAGGCCCGCATTGTGGTTATCTTTGTCGCCGGAGACCGCTACTACTTTTCCGTTCGTCACGCCTACATAGACCCCGCATCCGGTGCCGCAGAAACGGCAGACGCTCTTGGTCCATTCGGCGGCGCCACCAACTTGCTCCGCCAGCAGTTGCACTCCACTTTCAGCCGATAGCACCAGTGCCGCCGTCGCAGCGGAGGTTTGCAGGAACTTGCGCCGAGTGTAGGTCATTACAGGACTCCTCCCGTGTGCGGATGCGGATTGAGCAGGTGCGGGCTATGGCAGTCGAAGCATGACTTCCCTTTGCTCGGGGCGCGATCGTTAAGATGACGGACATTTTCGCCATGACACGCAACGCAGCGCTCCGCCGCGGGCTTCGGAATGAAATTGGATTCAACTGCCCCATGACAGATCAGGCATTTCACCAACGCCTGGCCGTGCTTGCTGGCCTGCCAATCCGCGGATTCCTCGCTGTGACAGTCGGAACACTGTTGGGATGCTGCCACCGCCGGATGGGTGGGAGCTCCGCTTCGTTTCCCACGCCTCTGCTTGGCAGTAGCAGGCTGTACGATGAAAAACAAGAGAAGAAGGATGATGGGCCAGGCGGGAGGAAGGATTCGTCGCACAGAACCTCCTTGAATGAAGCGACGCGTCAGTATAAATGAAAAGCACCCAGGCCAGAGCGGCTCACGAGCGACAGCAGATTTAGATTGCGGCTTAAGTGGCGGCGGCACCACTCGCACGGCCACAGCCACGGTGAAGGTGGTGAAGTAGCGGATTAAGTAGCGGATTCACAATCAGCGGGCTGGCCCCGCATGGGCCTGCCCAGCGACTGGTGGGTGCCCGTCCTGACCTTCTCTTGGTCAGGACGGGCAGTTTTCTTTGCGTTGATTGCGCGGTTGGCTACTTCTTCGTTCCGGGCTTTTCTGCCTTCCTGGGTTGCGGAATGTAGTCGCAGAATGGGTCTGTGGCCAGCGGGTTGCCGGTGGCGCCATAGGCCCGGGAGCGGGAACCGCCGCATAGCGCGTTGTACTCGCAGATGCCGCAACGGCCCTCGAATTGGGTGGGATCGTGAAGCGACCGGAAAACCGGAGCGTTCCGGTACAGATCGGCGACATGAGCCTTCTTAATATTGCCAACCACCAACGGCAGGAAACCAGCCGGGCAGACGTCGCCAGTGTTGGAAACGAACATGATGCCGTGTCCGTCCCGGATTTCGAAGCTGCGGTAGGCGCCGGTGCGCTTGATCTGTTCGCCAGTCATCCCTTCGGAGCGCATCTTTTCCAGGGCCACCCGGCGGTAGGAAGGGGCCTCCGTAGTGGCGATGACAAATGGGGCCGTGCGCGAGGTCTCGAAAGCCCAGGCCATCAGCTTCTCGCCCTCTTTGGGAGAAAGCGCCTGCAGCACTTTCCCGCGTCCCACCGAGATCAGGAAGAACAGGCTCCAGCGGCTGACCGCATAGGGCTTCAGCAGTTCGTAGATCGCGGGAATATCGTCGGCCGTCTGCTCGGCCACAAGCGTATTCACCTGCAGGGGCATCTCCAACTCCTGTGCCCACCGAATCGCTTGCATGGTGCGATCAAAAGTTCCGGGCACGCCTCGGATGGAGTCGTGCCTCTCCGGCGTGGATCCGTCCAGACTGAGTCCCAGGCCCTCCACTCCATGTTCCTTCAGCCGCACGAGCACCTCGCGGGTGAAGGCCGGCGTCGCAGCGGGCGTGATGGAGACCCCGATTCCCAGCCGGCGGGCCTCGTCGATCAATGGAAACAGGTCCTTGCGTTCGAGGGGATCGCCTCCGGTCAGGATCAACTGCGGCAATGGATTGCCAAACTCCGGAATCTGCCGCAGAAACTCCACACTTTCTTCAGAGGTGAGCTGCATCGGATGTGGTCCCGGCATGGCTTCGGCGCGGCAATGGCGGCAGGTCAGCGCGCAGGCCTGTGTCATCTCCCAGTAAATATTCAGCGGCGTCTGCGAGTAGTCTCGCGGCGCGTGACCGCCGTGATGAAGTGAACCTGCCATGTTTTTCCTCCCCCTCTGCGCTTCCTTATGCCCAGGCGATCTTTTCACGGTCCTGGCGGAGCGACCCAGCTACCGCTATTGAAAACCTTTTGCATGCGGAATGCAATTGCAGGGCCTTCCCGTTGACCGGCCCAGTGCGGTGCAGTCTAACCTTGCTTGTAAGCGATAGAAGATTCAGGGAGTTGCTTGGTAGCGGGGAGTGGATTCGAACCACCGACCTACGGATTATGAGACCGTCGCTCTAACCGACTGAGCTACCCCGCCACGGATGCGGGCTTGAATGGAGACACACGAGCGGAAGCAGCACACTCGTAAGTCCATCGGCTGCCCACTTTGGATCGGCCACCTTTATTTGATTCTAGGGAGCGGTGCGGGCACTGTCAAACAAACGCCGGTTTTCACGGTCGAAAACACTCCAAAAACACTCAGCGCTTAAAAAGATTTAACGGCACGAGCAACATCGCGATCAACAACCCCGCCCTAACCAAAGACAGGTTAGGACGGGGTACCCTGAGACTTTATCCCTGTTCCACCGCTTGCAGCAGGCGCCGCAGCCCCGCGGGCACGTCCACGCCAAGGTCCACGCGAACCGCGCGGCGTCCGTGCTTCACCAGCGATTCAAAATCGCCCAGTGCCTGCGCCTGCTTGAGGATGCTGAAGCCGAAGGGCTCGCGCGGGATTGGCACGTCCTTGGCGTCTTGTGCCGTGAGCTGCAGGAAGACGCCGCTGTTTGCGCCGCCCTTGTGAAGTTGTCCGGTGGAGTGCAGAAAGCGCGGCCCGTAGCCGGTCGTGACGGCCGCCCGGGTCTTTGCCCGCACAGCCAGCCGCAACCGCTGCACCAGCGCCTCAACCTCGTCTGTCTCCAGAAAATATTGCGTGATCGCCACGTAGTCGCCCTCGCCGACCTTGGCGAGATGTGCTGAGATGGCAGCGTCCAGCTTGGTACCGCCGGGGTCCCCGGCAAGCCCGTCTTTGGCTTGCTGGGGCTGGAGCGAGCGGTCTTCGCTGTAGAGCTTCAGCGCGCCCTCTGAGGCGAGCGGCGCCGGCTCCGGCAGCGTACCGGTATCGACGAACGCATTCAGCAGGCGCTTGGTGTTGTCCTTGGACTCCTGCACGTTGGGCTGATCGAAGGCATCGACCTTCATCATCGAGCCGGCCACCGCCGTGGCGAACTCCCAGACAAAAAACGTCGCGCCCAGATCGAGCGGCCCTGAGAGCTGCTGGTGGACCACGGTGAATCCCGCAGTCTCCAGCGCCTGCAGCTTGTGGCTAGTCTCCGGCTCGGCCTCGCCAATCGAGAGCGAGACGAAGACACGGTCTTTGCCGTACACCTCCGGCGAGCCCAGCTCTTCTCCGGCGACCGGCACAATTCCTTTGCCCAACTTGCCTGTGCTCTCGGCGACGAGCTGCTCGATCCACAGGCCAAGCGACGCGATCTGCGGAGAGCCAATCAGCGTCAGCTTGTTCACGCCTTTGTTCGCCAGCGTGCCCAGCAGAGCGCCCAGCGCGGCGCCGGGATTGGCTCCGGGCTCCTCATGCTTGCAGGCATTGGCCGCGGCGATGGCGCGCTCCAGAAGCTCGTCCACATCGCCGCCCATGATGGCAAACGGCACCATCCCGAAGAAGCTCAACGCGGAGTAGCGCCCGCCGATGTCGTCCCAGTTGATGAAGATCCTGCGATAGCCGTCGTCACGCGCCTGGCCCTCCAGCACTGTTCCGGGATCGGTGATGGCAATGAAGTTTTCGCCGGCCCGCTCGCCTTTGATCTCCTTCACGCGCTCGTAAAAGTAGCGCTGGAACATCTGCGGCTCGGTGGTGGAGCCCGATTTCGAGGCCACGATGAAGAGCGTATGCGGCAGCTTCACCTGGGCTTCAATCTGCGCCACCGCGGCGGGCACCGTGGAGTCCAGCACGAGCAGCTCGGGGTAGTCATCCTGCTTGCCGAAGCTCTGGCGCAGCACCTCCGGGCAGAGGCTGGAGCCGCCCATGCCAAGCACCACGGCATGCGTGAACCCCTCATCGCGAATCTCCTTCGCGAAGGTCTCCAGCTCCGCGGTGTGCTCGCGCAGCTCATCCGCCACCCTCAGCCATCCCAGCGAGTTCGCGATGATCTTGACGTGCTCGGAATCGCTCGACCAGACGCTCGCATCCTCTTCCCAGATCCGCTGGACGATGCGATTTGCCCGCAGTTCTTCCAGCGCGGCCTGCACTTCATTGAGCTCCACGCCTGAGACCGTGCCGCCCTGCTTAGACATGTGCCACCTCCTCGCGGCGGCGCTCGATTGCCGCGATCAAGTCGTTGTAGGAGTCGGAGAAGCTCTTCACGCCCGCATCGGTCAGCTCGCGCGTCACGGCGAGGAAGTCGATCCCCAGCTTCTTCAGTTCGTCGAAGAGCGCCTGCGCGCCCTGCACGTCATCCAGGATCGTCACCCTGGGAGTGCCGTGGTCGCGGAAGGCATCGACAGTGGCCGGCGGCATCGTATTCACCGTGTGCGGCCCGATGAGCGTATCGACGTACAGCAGGTCGGAATATTTCGGATTCTTCGTGCTGGTGGAGGCCCAAAGCGGGCGCTGCACGCGCGCTCCCGCGGCGGCAAGCTTTTCCCAGCGCGGTCCGCTGAACAGTTGCAGGAACTTTTCGTACGCCAGCTTTGCGTTGGCGATCGCGGCCTTGGCCATCAGCTTCGTGACGTCGGAATTGTTAGAGGGATGGCCGGACTTGGCGAGCTCTTGCAGCTTTTTGTCCACTGCGGTGTCGATGCGGCTCACGAAGAAGCTGGCCACCGATGCCACGCGATCGATCGCGCCACCCTTGGCCATCCGCCGCTCCAGTCCCTTCAGATAGGCCTCGACCACCTGCGCATAGACCGGCACGGAGAAGATCAGCGTGATGTTGACGCTGACGCCCTCGGAGATGAGCTCTTCGATCGCGGGCAGGCCCTCCGGCGTTGCAGGCACCTTGACCAGCACGTTGGGACGCGCAAGCTTGGCATGCAGCCGCTTGGCCTCCTGGATGGTGCCGGCAGTGTCGCGCGCCAGCAGCGGCGAGACCTCAATGCTGACGAAACCGTCTTCGCCCTGCGTGCGGTCATAGACAGGGCGGAATACGTCGGCCGCGCTGGCAATGTCGGTCACCACGAGCGCGTCGTAAATCTCGTCCACTCCCGCGCCTTTGGACACGAGGTCGCGCAGCGCATCTTCGTAATCTTTGCTGCCGGATATAGCCTTCTCGAAGATCGTCGGATTCGAGGTCAGCCCGCGCAGGCCGTCCTCTTCGATCATCTTCTGCAGCGTCCCCTGCGTTACCAGCGAGCGGGTCATCTGGTCGTACCACGGGCTCTGTCCCAACTTGCCTAACTCGACTAAACGATTGCCGGCCATTGCTTGACTCCTGCCACTTTGATTTCTGAAGTTGATTGCGATAGAGCTTGGATGCCGCACAGCTCTAGTTCGTCGACAAGATTAATCTAAATTATTCGGAGAGCACACAGGGCGCCCCGTCCTTCAGCTAGTTTCATAAATCGGTTTTGAACTGTATCAGGGCACGACTTCAAGTCGTGCCAAACAGAGTGGAAAAATCACGGGCTTTGGCCCCTGCAAACGTGTCCCCCCAGGGGCTGAAGCCCAAATTCCTGTGGCCTCTTTGCGGCACGGCTAAAGCCGCGCCCTGATACGAATCGGTGTTCATGAAATACGTCCTAACCTGGTTTTGCTGTGAAGGCGGAGTAGTTGACTTTGCTTTTGTTTTTAGAAGCGTGACTCCATCGCCGCGATCTTTCCCACACGCCGCTGGTGCCGTGGCTCCTGGCTGATCTCGGCGGTGAGGAAGATGCGCACCAGCTCCAGAGCCAGCGCCTCACCCACCACGCGCGAGCCAAGGCAGAGCACGTTCATCTGATCGTGCTCCACGCCCTGGTGCGCCGAGTAGCTGTCATGGCAGAGCGCGGCGCGGATGCCGCGCACCTTGTTGGCCGCAATCGATGCGCCCACGCCGCTGCCGCAAACGAGAACTCCGCGTTCGGCGCGCCCTGAGTTCAGCGCAACGGCAAGCTCGGCGGCGCGGTCAGGATAATCGTCCGGCGTCGCGGCCTCATGCGTACCGAGGTCCAGCGCCTCGTGGCCCAGCCGACGCACCTCCTCCACAATCGCCGTGATCAGGAGCGAGCCGGCATGGTCGGCCGCGACGGCGACCTTCATCTACTTCCTGCCCGCGCTCTTCACCGCGGCGATCGACTCCTTGGCGTGCGCCACCACATTCTCCGCCGTGTAGCCGAAGTGCTTGAGCAGGTCCTTGAGCGGAGCCGAGGCCCCGAACGTCGTCTGTCCCACAACGCGGCCTTCGAGCCCGACATAGCGCTCCCAGCCGATCGTCGCTCCGGCCTCCACGGCCACGCGCGCGCGCACCGCGCTCGGAAAGACGCTCTCCTTGTATTCGGCGGACTGTTCGTCGAAGAGGTCCCAGCAGGGCATGCTGACCACGCGCGCCTGGATGCCCTCGGCCGCCAGTTTCTCCTGCGCCTGCACGGCAAGCTGCAGCTCGCTGCCGGTGCCGATCAGGATCACGTCCGGCGCGCCCCCGGGTTTGTCGGATGAAGCCTCACTGAAAACATATGCGCCCTTGCGCACGCCTTCGGCGCTGGCGTACTTGGTGCGGTCAAACGTCGGGACCGCTTGCCGCGTCAAGGCCAAAGCCGTGGGATGGCATTTGCACTCGACGGCCAGGCGCCAGGCCTCGGAGGTCTCGTTGGCGTCGGCCGGACGGATCAGCCGCATGTGCGGCATCAGGCGCAGCGACATCACGTGCTCGACGGGCTCGTGTGTCGGGCCGTCTTCGCCCACGCCGATGGAGTCGTGCGTAAAGACGTAGACGACGGGGAGCTCCATAATGGATGCCAGGCGAATCGTGGCGCGCATGTAGTCGCTGAAGACCAGGAAGGTGCCGCCGAAGGCGTGAATGCCGCTGGCTGCGATTCCGTTGATGATGCCGCCCATGCCCATCTCGCGCACGCCGAAGTGGATGATGCGGCCATCGTAGCTGCCGGGGGCGAAGTCCTTATCGCCGGCGATGTTGGTCTTGGTCGAACTGGCCAGATCGGCCGAGCCGCCCATGAACCACGGCAGGCGCTTTGCGATCGCGTTCAGCGCCTTGTGGCTGGCCTCGCGGGTGGCCATGCCCTTTGCCATATCGGCCGGGAAGACGGGCAGGTCCTTGTCCCAGCCATCGGGCATCTTGCCGGTCATGATGCCGACCCAGTGCTCGGCCAACTCGGGATACTTCTTGGCCCAGGCCTCGTACTTCGCGTCCCACTCGTTCTCTGCCCGGACCCCGCGGTCCACCGCCTGGCGCATGTGTTGCCGCACCTCATCCGGAATGAGGAACTGCGCGTCCTCCGGCCAGCCATAGAAGCGCTTGGCGGCCTTTGTCTCCTCCGCTCCCAGCGGCTCGCCGTGAGCGGCGCTCTTGTCCTGCTTATTGGGCGCGCCGTAGCCGATGTGGCTGTGGATGATGATCAGGGTGGGCCGCGCGGTCTCCGACTGCGCCTTGCGGATCGCCGCTTCCACCTCGTCCATATCGTTCGCGTCCTCAACCTTCAGCACATTCCAGTGATAGCCCTTGAAGCGCGACTCCACGTCGTCGCTATACGACCACGAGGTCGGCCCATCGAGGCTGACGTGGTTGGAGTCGTAGAGCCAGATGAGGTTCGAGAGCTTGAGATGTCCGGCGAGCGCCGCGACCTCATGCGAGATGCCCTCCATCATGTCGCCGTCGGAGCAGATGGCATAGACGCGATAATCGATGATTTTGTCCGCGCCCTGGTTGAAGTGGGCGGCAAACCAGCGCTCGGCAATGGCCATGCCGACCGAGTTCGCCACGCCCTGCCCGAGCGGCCCCGTGGTGGTCTCCACGCCGGGCGTGAGGTTGTACTCGGGATGGCCGGGACACTGCGAGCCGAGCTGGCGAAAGCGCTCGATCTGCTCGAGCGGCAGGTCATATCCGGTCAGGTGCAGCGTGGAGTAGAGCAGCATCGAGGCGTGTCCCGCGGAGAGGAGCACGCGGTCGCGGTTCGGCCAACGCGGATTCGTCGGGTTGTGCTTGAGGAAGCGGTCCCACAGCACGTAAGCCACCGGAGCCAGTCCCATCGGCGCGCCGGGATGGCCGCTGTTGGCCTTCTGCACGGCGTCGATCGATAGCGTGCGGATGGTGTTGATGCAGAGTTGGTCGATTGCCGCGGTCTTGCCCGTGCCCTTGGTCGCCGTCTTGTTAGTTGCGAGCTGCTGCACATCGGAGGACATGAACTTTGCGTGCCTTTCTGCCCCGGCGCGCTGCCGGGCGAATGCGTTGTGGTGGACCCTGGAACGATCTGGGCATTGATGAAAAATGGCGGCACCAAGATGCCGCAGGTTGCCTTGCCAAGCCAGAACGGGCTTCTACCCGGCCCTGATCGTAGCTGGGGAAAAATCATTTTAACCTCAGCCGGGCCTACTTCGTCTAAACAAAGCAGAAGGCCGGAGGCGGCGCTGCGCCGCAGTTCGCGAAGATTCGCCGTATAATGGCCCAGTCGGGTCTCCGCCGCTCGCCGCATCTGCCGCTTTCGGCAGATGGGGAAGGGAGGCGGGTCCCTTGGTAACGTGTATTCCCCTGGTTCGCTGCTTCGTTCCCAGTAAGCCGACAACAGGCTGTCCTGGGGGCCCCGGCGTGAAGGATCCATGTCAAAAAGCTTAAAGACCACTCTGCTGCTGTTCTCGTTCCTCATCCTTGGCTTTGCCGTGGCCGGCGCCGTTGGAGGCAAACCGGGAGAGAAGACCGACGGCGCATATCGCCAGCTCAGCGTCTACAGCGAGGTGCTCTCGCGCATCCGCTCCGACTATGTCGAAGACCCGAACATCTCGCAGGTCAGCAGCGGAGCACTGCATGGGCTGCTGGAGGCTCTGGACGCCAATTCCAGCTACATGACCCCGGATGAGTACAAGCGATTCAAGAAACTGGGCCCGGCGCCTGCCGGCATTGGAGCGGCAGTCTCCAAGCGCTTCGGCTACGGCAATGTGATCTCGGTTGTGCCCGGCGGCCCGGCCGATAAAGCGGGGCTGGTCTCCGGCGACATCATCGAAGCCCTAAACGACAAGAGCACGCGCGAGATCTCGCTTGCCGAACTCAACGGATTGCTGGGAGGGCCAGCCGGCACCGTGGTGAACCTGAGCGTGGTCCGCCCCACCAAGGCCAAGCCGCAGAAGATCACCATCACGCGCAACGTCGTGAGCTATCCGGCAGTGAACTCCAAAATGCTGGAGAGCCAGATCGGCTACGTCCGGCCGGAGGGCTTCCCCAAAGGGCGCGCACAGGAGATCGCCGCGCGCCTGCGCGAGCTGCAGAAGAACGGCGCCAAGCGGCTTGTCCTGGACCTGCGCAACTCCGGCGACGGCGAGCAGTCCGAGGGCGTGGCCACGGCAAACCTCTTTCTGAACCACGGGCAGATCGCCTATCTCGAGGGGCAGAAGTATCCGCGCCAGAACTTTACGGCCGATCCGGCGCAGGGCGTCTTCAACCTGCCGCTGGTGGTGATCGTGAACAAGTCCACCGCGGGACCGGCGGAGATTGTGGCCGGCGCCATCCTGGACAATGCGCGCGGCGACGTGCTGGGCGACAAGACCTTCGGCGCAGGCTCAATCCAGAAGACGATCGATCTGCAGGACGGCGGCGCGCTGGTGCTCTCCGTGGCCAAGTACTACACCCCGGCGGGCAAGGCCATTGCGGATGTCTCCATCACGCCGAACATCGTGGTGGCGGACAAAGCCGAAGACTTCGTGCCGTCCGAAGACGAGATGGTGCCGGAAGATAACGACAACAAGCCGGAACCTCAGAAGAACCAGCCCGACGAGCAGCTCCGCCGCGCGATCGAACAGCTCACGAAGCCGGAGCCGAAGTCCGCCTCGGCTTCTGCTACGTAAACAAAACTTGCTGGTGGAAAAAAGTAACGGCCGCGGAGAGGCTCCGCGGCCGTGATGTTTTCGGGCTGATTACTTGCGCCCCTTCTTTCCCTTCTTCCCCTTCTTTCCTGCCTTTTTCGAAGCCTTCGGTGCGCTCTTCTTGGATGTTTTCTTCGCAGCCTTTTTCGCGGCTTTCTTTGGTGCGGCCTTCTTCGCGGCCTTCTTCGGGGCTGCCTTTTGCGCCGCCTTCTTGGCTCCCGCCTTCTTCGCAGCCTTCTTCGCCGCCTTGGCCGGGGCCTTCTTTACCGCGGCCTTCTTGGCCGGCTTTCTCGCCGGCTTCTTCCTCGCCGGCTTCGCGGCGGCCGGTTCCGCCTCCGCTTCCTCTTCCTCGCGTTGAGCGCGGCTGACGGAGGGAGCTACTGACTCATCTTCCGTCCGGCCCATCTCCTGCTCTTCGGCCTCTTCCTCCTCGTCTTCCAGCTCCTCTTCTTCCTCATCTTCCATCATGTCGTCGAATGATTCGTTATCGCCGAACTCATCCCCATCATCACCGCTGCGACCATACAGAGTCTCGTCGAACGTCATGTCTCCTCCTGGTATCTTTCCCGCGCCGCGCCCAGGACCGCTGAGCACAGTTACAACAGGACATCTGCAGCTTGCTTGGTCACGCATGCGCCATGCCGCCCCAGTGCGCCAAACGCAGGCGCGCAGGGGACCCCGTGGGGACAACATGCATGCCCATGCACCCGAAACACAATAACTCAGCACGGTATTCGATGCAACGCCAACGCATTGAGAGTGGAAACGATTTTTACAGCGAGGGTCTCCGCCCGATCACGTCAACAGCAAGATTGCCGGAAATCCCGACCTTCTCCCATCAAGCCAATTACCGGTTTGCCGGGGACCGGTGCAGCAGCTCCCGATGAGTTCAGCCCTGCTGCCGGCGAGACTTTTCCACCCGCGGCGGAGATGTCTTTGTGGGTTTGCCTGTCTTCTCGCGGCTGCGCTCCCCCGTCCGCGCGGCGTTGCCGGACCTTTTGCCGTGATGGCCCACGTCTGTGCGGCGCGACCTTCGGCCCGAGACGGCGGAGCTCCGCTCAACAGCATCTTCGGAAGCCTGCGAGACGACCAGCGAGCGCCCCACGGCGATCGAGTTCCCCTTCAGGCGGTTCCATTGACGGAGCTCGTCGGCAGAGATTCCGAAGCGCCTGGCCACCGAGTAAACCGTGTCGCCTCTGCGCACCGTGTAGCGCGTGGTGCGCCTGCTGCTACGCCGGTTGGCCATGCGCGGCTCACTGGCAGAAGAGCGCGCAGAGACCGGGATGATGAGCTTGGTGTCCTGCGCCAGCTCTTCGCCATCGAGGTTGTTGGCCTCCACGATGGCGCTCGAGGTGGTGCGGTAGCGCCGCGCGATCTCGCCCAGGGTCTCGCCGGCTTCCACGCGGTGATAGCGCCAGTAGACCCGCATTTCTTCGGGAATCGCTTTGACGGCCTCTTCGAACTTCGCGGACGTTCCCGCCGGCAGATGCAGGTCGAACTCCATGTCCTTCGGGGTGGTCATGCGCAGCAGGCTGGGATTGAGCTCCTGCAGCACCGCCGTGGATGAGTCGATGCACTCGGCCACCAAACGCAGATCGATCGGATAGTGAATGCGCACGCTCTCGTAGGAGGTCGGCGAGTCCACTTCAACCTGGTCAAGGCCGTACTGCGATGGGTTCTTCGCCATGATGGTCATGGCGAGAATAATGGGCACATAGTTGCGCGTTTCCTGCGGCAGCACGTTGCGCCGGTGCAGCTCCCAGTAGTCCGCATAGCCCGTGCGCTGCACCGCGCGCTGCACGGTGCCCGCGCCGGAGTTGTAAGCGGCCATGGCGAGATACCAGTCGCCGAACTGGGCAAATAGTTCCTTGAGCAGGCGGGCTGCGGCACGGGTGGCCTTCTCCGGGTCCTGGCGTTCGTCGATCCACCAGTTGCGCTGCAGGCCGGCATCCCGTCCGGCCCACGGCATGAACTGCCACATGCCGCGCGCACCCATGCGCGAAAGCGCAAGCGGCTGGAAGCCGCTCTCGGCCTGCGCCAGGAACATCAGGTCCTGCGGCACGCCCTCTTCACGGAAGATGCGCGAGATCATGTCGTAATAACGTCCGCGGCGGATGAGCGCGCGCTCGATGGTGCTGTGTCCGCGGGTGGAGAAATAGTTGATGTAGCTGGCCACCGGATCGGTGAGCATCAGCGGCAAGTCGCTGTGCGTGTTTGCCAGCTCGGCCTGCGCCTTGGCCTTGATGGATGGATCGACCGGGAAGGTGATGCTGTTGGCCTCGTCGATCGGGGCCGGCTCGGCGCGTTGCTCGGTGAAGCCGTCGCCCTCTTTCAGCGCCTGCAACTCGAGTTCGTGCGTGGCCTGGACAATCTTGTCGAACTCGGCCTGCAGCCGGTCGTCGTTCTGCAGCCCGCCAGGGCCGCTCAGGAGAATGTTAAAGGCTGTGTCGAAGTTGTCCTTGGCGGCCTCAAGATGGCCGGCGGAGTAGTTTGCAACGCCGCGCGCGTACTCGGCTTCGGCGCGTGCAATCAACTGCTCAGCGGGATCCCCGGCGCGCCCGTTGTTGGCGGGCTGGGGCAAATATCCGGGCGTGGCGTTCGGCGCGGGCTCTGGCGCCACGTTTGTAACGGGCTGCTGCGCCGGGGTTGCGGGCCGTTGTGCGGGCTGCTGTGGGTTTTGACTTGGCGCCGACTGCGGAGCCGCGGGCTTATCAGGAGTAGCTTCCTCGTCAAAGGGAGGCGAAGATTTCTGGGCCACCAGGACCCTGCTTTTGGCTGATGGAGAGGAAGCCGGGGGCGCCATCTTCCCGTGTTTGGCCGAGGGAGACGAAGCGAGTGTTGGCGCGGTGGCCTGCGGCAACCGTCCGGCGAAGCTTTGCGCCGCCCGCTCCTTGTGGCAGGAGGTGAGCAGCAGGAAACCGAATAACAACAAGACCTGGCCGGTACGATGTACGGAATTCATCCTGTGCAATCCAATCCGCGCGATCCCAGAGCCACCTGCGTCCACCCCAGCACGCCAAATGCGGGCTGCGCTGTGGACCCTGCAGGAACCACGAAGTAATCACCGGAGCACGGCGGTAACCAGCGCGCCGGTTACGCCGCCCCAGCAGGCCATAGAAGCACTTACCGAGACCCGATGCTTCAACTTTACGAATGAACGATGCGAGGGTCAATTGCAGAAGGGCCTACCCGAGGCCCGCAGTGGTTACGAAGTGATTACGCAAATCTCCGATATTTCATTACGCAAGTTCGCATAGCCTTCGGATTTCAATTCAATGTGAGCTGCTGGACGGGATATGTTGCACACATCGCAACCGGAGATCAGCGGAAGCGGCTGAGAAGACGGGGGCGAGAGCCGAGAATCAGCGTTTGGCGCGAATGGCGTCCAGGCACTGTCCGTAAAGATCGAGGAGATGTTTGGCGTAGTCTTCGGCGCGCGAGACGGTCCCGCCCTGAAAGCCTGCGCCTGGAGCTCCAGTGCGGCCGAAGCCCGTGGTGGTTGCGATGAACTTCAACATCTCCAGGGCGATCTCCTCGTCGCGACGCAGCGGGAGAGAGGGAATAGGAGTCGAGAGTGCATCGCTCACAGAAATTTCTCCGGGCCGGCTTGAACTGCGCCGCTTCGGGAGCCCCATCTGCGAGCCTCCTAGTGGACGGGGCTGAAGATCGAACGGCGTCTGCCGATGATATCAGATGTGAGGGAAGCGGGCGGAGGTGGAAGGTGAGCCCCAGTAATTCAGACAGGTGTTACTGGGGACCCTGGATGGGAGCGGAGAGAAATCTCCGCTCCCGTTCCGAGAGTGAACCGCGCACTGATTTTCCGCCCCAGCACGCCAGTAGCGGGCGCGCTGGGGACTCCGGGCCCCGACGTGAAGTCTGAATTTCGGCTGCACCCGAAATTCAGACCCTGTCGGGAGGAGGCATTGTGTGAGGAGATGGCGCCTCTTCGATTGGTGTTCGTGCCGGTGTTCGCCGCCCGGCCGTGCTGTTGCAATCCCCGGCTTCGCTCGATTCGAAGACGGGACGCAGCAGGCCGGCCTCAAGCAGGGCGTCCGAGAGTGCATCGAGCGCGGCGGCGTAGCGACGCTCGGCGCGCTGCACGGTGATGCCGAGGCGGAGTGCGGCTTCCGGAATGCTGTATTCCAGCAGGAGCACTCCGGCCACGATCTCCATCGCATGACGTTCCATGCGGTCGAAGACCCGCTCGATGTCATACACGAAGATGACCGAGTCCTCGAAGGTTCGCAGCCGGTACGAGCTGACGCGCGCCCGGAAGCAGAGCCCTCCGAGGATGCTGGGCAGGCGGCCGATGTCGACCGCCAGCCGGAAGTAGCGGCGCATCAGCGCGCGGGTGTAGGGACGATACGGGGCCAGCTTCTCGCGCTTCTTGCGGTGGCTTCCGGAGACGATCTGCAAACCCGAACCGGCTCGCCGGGTCATGGACGCACCTCCTCACCCCGGCAAGCCAACTGCGGGCTCGCGGGGGACCCCGGCACCGGCTGCGCCTCGGCGCGCAGGCGGCTCCAGAAATGCAGGAATGAAGCCGTGCCGTTTGCGAGTTCGGCCTCGGCTCCGGAGCATGGGGCGCAAGTGGTCCCATCGCTGCCGCGGCGGCGAAGCCAGAGATTGCCGCAGCGTTCGCAATATTTGAGATCCATGGATTGCGGCTGCTGGGTTGTGATGAATTGCGGTCTTGATTTCATTGCTCCTCCTTCAATGCGAAAAGCCCTGGCGGCGGCGCGTTCGCAAAGATTGCGGGAGTTGGATTCCCGGAAACGTTACGGAACGCCGTCGACAGGGCTCGATTATTTTTCGATGACCTGCGGATGTATGGAAATGAGTGCGGCTCGCCCTTTGGGTTCAGCCGTTACAACAACAGCTTTTTTGCCGGGGTCGGAGTCAGATCAGCCGTTGCTCGTCCTTCCGGGTAAAGTATCCCTCCTCATAACCGGACTTGAGCACGGTCCCATTCTGAACGACGACGCTCAGACGTCCTGAGAACCGGGTCTTCCGGAGAAGGTGGGACACAGTTGGGGTTAACAGTTCGGAGTTTCGAACCATTTGTCGAAACTCCACAAATGCAGAATCGGGCGAAGTCCTACTCTCTTCCATGACACCTTTTTGCACCTCTCTTGTGTGTACTTGATGAGTGATCATGGATTGTCCGCGCTGCGATGTCAACGGAGAATTGCTGAAAGCATTACTAAAGTGTTTTATCGAATTTCTTAATGCAATGTCTCGTTCGTGATGTGGCGTGAGGGCTTCATGTTGATATCGGATTTACAAAACCAATTGAGGGACGTGGTGAGCGAGCGCATCGCCGCCGGCGAAATGACCGGCACGGAACTGGCCAGGCGGGCCGGGTTTCAGCAGGCCCACATCTCGAATTTCCTGAATGAACGCCGCGGTTTGAGCATTGAAACCATGGACCGCGTGATGGAAGTGATGCGGCTGGAGGTGCGCGACCTGCTGCCGCAGCCACGGATCCGAAGGATTGCCGCGGAGGCCGGCGAGGCCGCATTTGAGTCCGTCCCTGTGGTAAAGCCGTCCGCGCTGCTGCATCGTGAGTTCCGCTCGGAGGAAATCGTGGGACTCGTGCACTTCAAGAAGAGCTTCCTGAGGCGCATGCGCTCCGACATGGCGAGCGAGCGGAGCAGCTGGCAGCGTTTTGTGCTGATGAAGGTCGGGAAAGAATGCGGGTCGGCCATGCGTCCGCGGCTTGCGGCCGGAGCGATGCTGCTCATCGACCGCCACTACAACTCGCTGCGTAATTACCGCCGCGCAGAGCCGAACCTGTATGTGGTGAAGAAGGGCGCGGGGTGGCCGGTGCGCTATGCGGAACTGCAAGGCGGCCAGCTTACCCTCCGTCCCGAGAACCAGCAGAGCGCGCTTGCATTTGTGCAGCCCGGCAGAGGCGAGACGTTTGCGGATTATGTAGTGGGACGGGTGGCGCACATCGCGATGGAGACGTAGAAGGTTTCAAAGTTTCACGATTTCAAAGTTTCAAAGCAAAAGCAACTGCAACAGCAAGTCAACTACCCCACACAAGCAGAAGAAGCTTGTGTGGGGCACCCGCGCGCAAACCCTTCTCGTGCTCCCCCGCGCGCAAACTCGTCTCCTCCTCCAATCCGAGAAGCCCGTGAAATGGGTAAAAATGCGATGACGATTTTTGTTGTCAAGGGGCAGAGATTTGAAAATGTGCATCAAGTGTTTGAAAGAGCGGCGAATAGAGTTGCAGCCCGAAGTGAGGGGAAACGGGGGTTGAACTTGATATTCTAAACCTAAGGGGTTGAGAAGGGCGGCTCGAGTGGCATTCAGTCATAATGATGGAGATGGGAAGTTGAACGCCAGGAAGGCGGCAGGCAAAAGATCAACGAAAAAGAAGACGCCAGGCAGAAAGCAGGCGGGCAGTAGTCAGGATGCGGTAGCGAGTTCGGATTCGCCAGCGGTGGCACGAAAGGCAAAACCAACTACCCCACTCAAGCCAACTGAAGGCTTGAATGGGGCACCCGCGACGAGGGGACGATCAGTGGTTAGGGCCGCAGGACGCGCGACCAGGCGAGCGGCGAGCAGTACCCAAGCGAAGAGCAGGCAAGGGTGCGGGGGCTGCAGTGCAGGTTGCGTGGTCGAAGATCCGATTGAAGTTGCAAAGCGGACGATGAAGGGTTCCGTGCCGGCAATTGTGGAAGCGATGGTGAAGAAAGCCAAGCAGGGAAGCTGTCCACATGCCAAGACGCTGCTGGAGATGACCGGCGCAAATTTCATGTTTGACGATGGTCCGGAGTCGCGCGATGCCGGCGAGTCATGGGCCAGGCTGGTGCTGGAGCGAATGGAGCAGGCAGAGCGGAAAAAGACGGACGCTGTGAAGCTCTAGGAAGAGTTCGAGCCGGGTGAAAAGAAAATCAACTACCCCACACAAGCAAAAGAAGCTTGTGTGGGGCGCCGAATCGGCGGCACCCGCGAGTGTTCGGAGATTTACAAGGGCGAGTACGCGATGGACATGACGTGGGTGACCGACCGGATTGCGGTTGGCGGCGGAATCTGGGTGGAAGAGCGGATGGCCGAGGTGGCCGCGGCCGGGGTGACGCACGTCATTGATATGCAGATTGAGTTTGACGACACGCCGCTGGGCCAGCGGGTGGGCGTGGAAGTGCTCTGGAATCCGGTGGACGACGATTTCCAGCCGAAGGACGCCTCGGTGTTTGAGCGCGGAGTGAGCTTTGCGATGGAAGCGCTGCGCGACCCAGAGGCGAAGCTGTTTGTGCATTGCGCGGCGGGAATTCACCGGGCGCCGATGATGGCACTTGCCGTGCTTTGCGCGATCGGATATCCGCTGGAACAGGCCAGGCGCCTGATCCAGACGAAGCGGTATGTGGTGGATTTTGCCGAGGTGTACGTGCGCAGCGTGGAGGAGTTCCTGAAGAGCTATACGGGTAATCTGCCCCAGCAAAAATAAGAAAAGCAGAGGCCATTTTTTAGCCGCCCGGTTGGGCGGCTTTTGATTTTTGCGCCATCGGACGTATTCCACATTTGCCCACTAAGGCAAATGTGGGCCACAGGCGCCTAGAGGACGCGAGAAAACAGAATGAATACGAGGACCGAGGGAATTCTGCGCCGCCCAATTGGGCGGCTTTTGATTTTTGTGCTGGCGGGAGTGGTCCTTAAGACCATGGCGGCGCTGCTACTGATGACAGCAGCAGGCGTAGCACAGGACCAGATGACGATCACCGCGACGAACATCAAGAACCTGAAAGGCGAAAAGCTCGCCGCCGGTCAGGCCTGCTTGACGCCCACCGACAATCAGGGCTCACCGATAAACTTCCAAATGCCAGGCGGCGGCCAGGGGACCAGCAACGAAGCTTGCGAATCGGTACAGAATGGGGCCTTCTCGATCCTGGTGCCCAATGTGGCGCTGACCAATCGCGCAAATGTCTGCCTGAAGCTGAAGGTGAGAGACCCGAAGCGCGACGAGGTCCTGCTGAGCAAAGGCTACGAGTGCCTGCAGCCGCAGCCCGCGGCCTACTGGTGCAGCGGCAGCGCGTGCAATCTGGACAATTACATCCCCACGGGAACGTCGAACGTTCAGGTCATCGCCGGACCGCCCGGCTCTCCTGGAGGTACGTCCGCCGGCAATGCGGGCGATGTGCAGATCAACAACGGAACCGGTGGGCTCGGAGCCGTTCCGCAAAGCACCTTCGTCAAGACGACGGGAAACGAGACAGTCGCGGGCACGAAGAGCTTTACGGTATCGCCCGAGGTCCCGACGACGCCGGCCGGCGCGGGATCGGCCGTGGCCAAGGCGTATGTGGACGGACAGCTCGCAGGATTGGCGACGGTAGCGGCGACGGGAGATTACAACGACCTGGTGAACAAGCCCACCTCTGGGCCAACGGCAAACTTGAGTTCGCCCGGACCGATCGGTTCGACCCAGCCCGGACCGGTGAATGCGACCTCTTATTCGGTGAACGGGGTCCTGATTTCGAGCACGAACCTGAGCGACAGCACGAACCTTGCGAAGACGAACGTCTCGAATACTTTCACCCAGCCGCAGAAGATGACCGATTCGGTGACCAACAAAACACCGGTGGCCGACATTCGGGCGTATGGGGCGGCCTGCAATTGGAACGGCTCCACCGGCACGGACGATACGGCGGCGTTGCAGGCGGCGATCACCGCGCTGGGCACGGCGGGAGGGAAGATTTTCTCTCCCGACAACTGCTATATTGCCAACCCTACAACGCTGAATTGGGGAACGGTCTACAGAATTCGGAACCTGACTATCCAGGGCAATCTTATCCTCGGCAGCACCTTTCGCATTCCTGATTATGTGGACATCGAGGGCGAGGGCGGCGGCGTAATCCCGCAGTTCTACGGCTTCGGCGCGGCGGGTTCGATTCAAGGTCTGACCACGGTAGGAACGCTCGGCACCTCCTGCACGGCGAACACGCCTTGCACCTTCACGCCATCGAGCATGACCCATCTGTTCACGAACACGGCGGTGACCGTGGCGGGCACCACGAGCTGCACGATCACCAGTATCGCGCGCACTTCGAATCAAGCGGTGGCGACGTTGAGCGGATCATGTCGCATTCCTCCTGGTGCTTCGGTGACCGTGAGCGGCGTTACGGACACCAGTTTCAATGGCACTTATGGCGTTTCGGCCAGCGATTACGGACTGAACACCGTGACCTACTACAACACCGGATCGAACGGCTCCAGCAGCGGCGGGACGATGGTGGGCCTGAACGAGGACACGGTGGAAACCGCGTGGATCACCGCGACCAGCGGCTCAACTGCGACGGCGACGTTCAGCCATAACCACAACTCGGCCGACTCGTTTGGCGTCGTGGTGCTGGCCTCTGTTACCGGATCGTATGGCCACAAAGGTCTGAAGAACATTACCGTGGACGGCTGCGGCGGCGCGTGCATCTGGTACTCGAACACCTTCTACTTTGGCATGGAGAAGGTTGGCGCGCAGGCGAATCCCTACATAACGTCCATTCCATTGGTGCTGGCTACAGCCAGCGCGGGCACGATCAAGGACAGCCACTTCCTGGTTTACAAGAGTCCGACATCCCCCAGCCTTCCGTGGGCCGCTCACATGACCGAGTACAACTCGACCGTGACCGGACAGGGCAATGCGAACGGCAATAACACGTTTGAGGGAAACACGTTCATGGGCGGAGTCAAGATCGACTCGGCCGGGATCACGATGGCCTTCAGCGCGCATGGCATCAAGTTTGTGCGCAACCTGTTTGAGCGCCCGCCTGGGCTCGGAGTGCGCATGGATGTCAGGACTATCACCGCTCCCGGCATCATCGAGATGGCTTCCTCTGCGGTGCAGGACAATCTCGACAATTACATCAACCCGCTGTGCTTCATTGGCTACACCGATCCGAGCGGGCCGAAGGGCGGGGCGATCATTCAAAGTTCGTCAAACCTTGGAACGGGCTGCTACGCCAACAAATACTTCCACGGCAAGGTGACATTCCAGGGTGCGGTGACTAACGCCTATCTGCCAAAGATGCAGGGCGGCGTGACGCTGATGGGCGGGACAAGCAACGACATGGAACTGCGCGGCGAGAACGCTGACCTGTCCCCTGCGGTGGTCCCTGTTGCGACGGCGAACATACCCGACCCGACGGCTTGGACGACTGGAGCATGCACTGTGACGCAGGGTATCGACTCGCCGGACGGCATGACCTCAGCGGTCGGGCTGAGCTGGAATACCGGCGGCAGTATGGCAGTTGGCGGGCAGAGCTACGCCACGGCAGCGGGCGGGCATTTCATCTTTGGCGCGTGGGTTAAGCCGGGGCCAGACAATTCTGGCGTTGCATCGGGAGCCGCAGGTTCCCCTTTCATGGTGCGCTCGTTCAGTGGGGCCGATGTATTTGCGGGCTCATCGACTGCGTATGAAGCCTACCCTGAACAGACTGCTCTCTATGGCGACTGGTGGAACCCTGTCGTGGCCGTGGCGGAGCTTTCGGCTGCGGACGGCGCGAGTCATCTGTATCAGCTCTATGTCGGATGTCCGAGCGCGGGCAACGGCTCGCTCCAGATGTGGGGCACGTTTATGACGTACCTGCCTCCCTCGGTGCCACTGGAAGAGGTGTTACGCATCCGGCAACAGATGATGCACGGCTACGTCCCGCCCAACATGCCCGCGGGCGGCGGCTTGCTGGCGATGAATCCCAACCACAAGCTGGGCTGGGGAAATGATGCGTATCTGCGCCGCAAGTCCGCTGGCGTGATCGGCTCCGACAGCGACATCGACTTGGACAGCGGCAAGCAGTTCAAGATCAATGGCGACACTAACTTATTCCGCGCCAGCGCAGGGATCGTAAAGACGGACGGCTCGTTCGATGTGGGCGTGGGTTATAAGTGCCAAGGCAGCTACGGAAGCAGTGGGCAGATTCTCAGCACTACCGGCAGCGGGTGCTCGTGGATCAATCCTTCGGCAACCTCTCCACTTACGACCAAGGGCGACCTGTACGGATACTCAACTGCAAATGCCCGTGTTCCGGTAGGAACGGATGGGCAGTGTCTGGTGGCGGATTCGACGCAGACGCTCGGGCTGAAGTGGGCAGCGTGCGGCAGCATCACCGGCACAGGCACCACGGGCTACCTCGCAACCTGGGCCAGCAGTTCATCGCTTGGCGCGACCTCGCACATTGACGACGGCATCACCACTGCGAACACGGTCACGGTAGACGAGCCCTTCCAAGTCAACGATGGCGCCCTGACCCGTATCGACATGACGAAGCAGGCGTGGGGCA